>Ga0222719_10002882_pt1 | contig 15444 bp, 17 predicted proteins | sample C33_34DmetaG_FD_165039 | JGI IMG/M metagenome (GOLD analysis project Ga0222719, IMG submission 165039) | Estuarine water microbial communities from San Francisco Bay, California, United States - C33_34D | ecosystem: Environmental > Aquatic > Marine > Unclassified | place: USA: California...
TGTGTGTCGCCAATGAATATTATTTTCTGCGAAGCCCGCCTCTACGAGTCGGTCATAAGTTTTTGATCCCACCGCATACACCTTTTGTTCCAACAGTTCTGCTAGACTGTGTGCATAGTGTTTGATGGATTCAATGTGTGTGATGATCAATCCCGATGTTGCATCTGCAGGAGAATGTTCAACGGTGGCTGTTTTAAGACAGGGAATCCACAGGTCATCCTCATCCAACTCCTGGGGTCGTACAATTTGTGTGTAGACTTGCATATGTGATTTATTTAGAATGTGTGCGTCATTGATTAAATGATGCTATTTGGTTCTAGGCACCGTGTGTGTATGATTTTTTATACTTTATATATAGTGTGTTGTGCTTAAAAGAACGGTTGTCCTGTTTTTTTGGCAGTGTCTAGGTTTTCTTTGATCACACCACCCATCACTTCTCTGTCTTCATGACAAGTGGCATACATCTCGTCCAGTGTGATTGATCCACGCATGAACCATGCCAATTTGAATAGATCGGATTTGAAATTTTTGATTTCACCTTCCATTTCTTTGGTGAGTTTGATAATGTCAGAAGTCGGCAGTGTTGCTATCTTTATACGAAAAAATTTGCTGAATCAAATGCTACAGGTATTGTGTATTCAGCAGGCGCTCCGTTTTTAACTTCTTCTTCTGAGGAAGTTATTTTTTGAGGTTTTAATTGAAATGCTTCTCTATTTTTTTCCAAATGTTCCATTATGGAACTGAAAAATTGTTTGTCAGTGTTATCTAAAAAATCTGTGATTTGTTTTATATCTGTCACAGTCTCTCCATCCACTGTGATTGATGCTATTGTGTTTGCCACCATGCCCACACTTAATTCTGTTAATTTTTTAAAAGTGGCTTGAAATGCTTTTACTTTTTCTTCGTCATTCATTTTTGTGTCATCCACAATCTTTTGAATTCTTTGCTGTTCAAATGTTTGGATTGCACTTTCGGTAAACTCTTTGTATGTTAGAGGTTTTGTTTTTACTTCCATGTTTTGATAAAAAAATGTATCATTGTATTGTGCTGACAAGATGCTGTTCAAACTTTCTTGTAAATCCAACACCAATTCTTTCTCAATGGATGTGCCCGGCACTTTGATTGGCATAGTCATGCTGGTTCCATATGTGGCCATTCTGATGGTCATCAATGCCGCATCGCAATCTATCGAAGGCATTGCCCATGCATTCTTAATTGACGGTATACAACTCTGTATCACTGTCACCGTGGCTTCACCATTCAACAATGCATCTGGAGTTTTCAGCAACATTTCATCTTTTGCTGTCATAGGATACACAGCAACATCTCCTGATTCAGGAACCTGGATAGATCCTTCAGGATAAAATTTATAACCGCTTGGCAATCTTACAAACTGTTTAGGCTGTCTGTAATACTTCTTAAGTGGGTTACTATTTGTACCTATTTGTTCTTGTGACATTCAATCTCCAATAAATATTGTTTATTAATTTTTAAACTGCTAATATTTAGTATGACATATTAACTGCGTACTTAATGATTGGCATTAAATACAAGTAACAAGGATTTTGGTATCACATAATGGCAACAATTGAACAATTATTAGAAGACGCGGTTAAACAAGGCGGGCTAGCCAGCGAAGATACTGCCAAAAAGATATTGAAGGCTGTGGGTGGGTCTAGCGCCGGTAAAAGTGGTGCTCAACGTGAGTTCACAGAAGAAACCAAAAAAACCAGCAAATCAGTTGTTGTATTCAAAAAAGTTTTAGATGCGGCAGGAGCCGGCTTTGAATCCTTATCCAATGGAGCAGACGGATTGGTTGGCGGATTCAATAATCTATCACACAGCACCACAGGATTAAACAAAGTATTTTTACAATTCACAACCGAACTAGCGGCAAGAGTGTTTGAAAATGTTGACACTTTTAGAAACTTGGCAGAGATCGGCGCAAACACAACTCAAACAGTCAGTGATTTTAGACGTATAGCAGGCGACGCCGGCATAGACATGACAAGATTAGCTCAGGCATTAATGAGTGCCAACACATCACTTGCTGGTTTCGGTGGAAACGCAGAAGTGGGTGCTAGAAGATTTAACTCAATAATGGCAGATTTAATGAATAGTGATTTCAGAAGACAAATCGTAGGTCTTGGATTTTCTATGGAAGATATCACAGAAGGCTTTGCTGATTATCTAGACTTACAAACCACTTTAGGTAGATCTCAATCAATGAGTAATTCACAGTTGGTGACAGGCTCGCAAGAATATCTATTGAGATTGGATCAGTTGTCGAAATTGACAGGATTGCAAAGAGACCAAGTGAAAGCGGAATTACAAGCAGTGGCAGATGCTAGAGAGTTGCGTTTGATTTCAAACAGTGAAATAGAAGCAACCATGGTAAGGGTCAAAGCGGCGGCACCAGAAATGGTGAGTGCTGTGACAGGATTGCTGGCAAAAGGATTTCCAGAAGGTGGAGAGCAAGTTGGTATATTTGCTGTGGAAGGTGTGCGTGAAGCAGTGTCGGCATTGAGAGATGGTGTGCCCGGCGCAAGTGATCAGTTCATTCAAGCACTGGCACGTAACGGTGAAAGCATTGCCAACATGGATGCAGGACAGAAAAAATTAATTGCTACTCAGTTGGGTGTGGGCAATGAATTTTTTAATGTTGCGGCAGATTCTGTCAAGTTTAGAAAATTTTTAGGACAAAGCACTCAAGCAATAATAGATGAGCAAGACAAAAGAAAAGAATTGACAGAAGGCGCAAAACAATTTGACCAAGCCAGTGAAAATTTGAAAGCATCATTTCAAAAATTAATGACGCCGTTTCAACAATTGATTGATGGAGTTATAGGTTTCATAGCAAAAGGAATTGATCCGTTAGCAAACACACTAAATGACTTAGGAACAAAATTTAATGATTGGTTTGATGGGTTATCAGACGGTGCAAAAACCTTTGCTGAGATACTAACAACGGCGGCAGTAGGTACAGCGGCGGCATTGGCAACCATCGGCGCAGTAAAAGGTGTGAAGTCAGTTGGTGGCGGACTAAAAAATATGATTACAGGAGGTGGCGGTTCCGGTGGAGCAAAAAATGTTTTAGGAAAAACTGGTGCAGGCGGTGGAGGTTTACTAGCCGGCATGGGTGGCGGATTAAAAGGATTAGCAAGTGGTTTGACAGCAATGGCAAATCCAGCGACTCTGCTAGGTGCGGCGAATTTAGGATTGGCAATCACGGCAATAGGAGCAGGTGTTGCCGCGGCAACTTTCTTAATGGGCGGAGCATTAACAAAGTTTGCTGATGGATTAAAAAGTGTAGGTGAAGTTGATGGCGGTAATTTGCTACAGGTAGCCAAAGGCACTTTGGCACTATCGGGAGCAATGGTGACAATGGGTGCAGGCAGTACAGTTGGTGCTGTTGGTGGCTTTGTGAGCAAGATATTCGGTGGAGGATCGGAGAACTTTGCCAAAAACCTCAATAAAACACTGGATGAGCTTGACAAATCCAAAATAGACATGTATGCTAACAGTATAGAAAATTTAGGAACAGCAATGACAAGTTTAAGAAGTGGCATGATGGGAACAACAACAGCATCCGCAAGTTCAACCGGAGACAAGTTGGATCAGTTAAATAATACGATGGAACAAATTTTAATGGCGATGAATGACGGAAATCGTTACAGCAGAACTACTGCACGAGCAACAACAGACACAGCGGAGAATTTCGGATAATGAGTTGGAAAAAATATTTTACAGAAGTGCCACTAGCAGATGGTACAAGCGGAATGAATTCACCATTAGGCGGTGGAGTAGGTGGCAAAGCCGGACCTGCCAAAACAAACTATTCATCTTATCTTCCAGATGTGTACAGTGGTGCACCAAACAGAATTGAAAGATACGGACAATACAATGTGATGGATTTAGATTCTGAAGTGAATGCCGCATTGGATATTCTAGCAGAATTTTGCACACAGAACAACACACAAAACAATACACCTTTCAAATTTGAATACAATCAAAAAGCAACCAACACAGAAATACAAATCATAGAACAGTATCTGCATCAATGGTGTAAAATGAATGATTTCACAAAACGTGTGTTTAAGATCATGCGTAATGTGTTCAAGTATGGTGATGCATTTTTCATTAGAGATCCAGAAACAAAAAAAATGTTTCACGTTGATCCAGCAAAAGTTTCTAAAATAATAGTAAATGAAAGCACAGGCAAGACACCTGAGCAATATGTGGTCAAAGACATCAATTTTAATTTTAAAAATCTTGTTGCAACCACACCTCATCAAACAACAGGCAATGTGACTGGCGGCGGATCAGGATATTTGACTGGTGGTGTGAGAGGAATGACTGGAGTTGACAACACATCAGCACCAGGAACAAGATTTGGCACAGGACAAAGAGAAATTGCTGTTGATGCCGAACACATTGTACACCTAAGTTTATCAGAAGGACTGGACAACAACTTTCCGTTTGGTAATTCACTGTTGGAAAGTATTTTTAAAGTTTACAAACAAAAAGAATTATTAGAAGACGCAATCATTATCTACAGAGTACAAAGAGCACCTGAAAGAAGAGTGTTCTATATTGACGTAGGTAACATGCCAAGTCACTTGGCAATGCAATTTGTGGAAAGAGTGAAAACTGAAATACATCAAAGACGTATTCCTTCATCAACAGGTGGCGGACAAAACGTTGTGGACTCAGCATACAATCCATTATCAATCAATGAAGATTATTTCTTCCCTCAAACAGCAGAAGGCAGAGGTTCTAAGGTTGAAACATTACCAGGTGGTACTAACCTAGGTGAGATTGATGACCTGAAATACTTCACAAACAAATTGTTAAGAGGATTAAGAATACCAAGCAGTTACTTGCCAACAGGAGCAGATGATTCGCAAAGCAGTTTCAATGATGGCAGAGTGGGCACAGCATACATTCAAGAATTAAGATTCAACAAATACTGTGAAAGACTACAAAATCTAGTATCAGATGAATTCAATCAAGAATTTAAACGTTATCTTTTAGAAAAAGGTGTAAACATTGACACAGCGATGTTTGATATCAAGTTCCAACCACCAATGAACTTTGCTTCTTATAGACAAGCAGAGGTAGACAACAACAGAATTTCCACATACACACAAATAGCCACTGTGCCATTTGTTAGCAAACGTTATGCTCTATCAAGATTCTTAGGATTGACTCCAGAAGAGATGGCAGAGAACGAAAGAATGTGGAGAGAAGAGAATGATGAATCGATGCAATCTAAACCAACCACTTCAGCAACTGAATTGAGAAGTGCAGGTGTCAGCACAGCAGGCATCCAAGCAGATTTAGATGCGGCAGAACCAACTGAAGATCCTGGTGCTCCAGGAGACGACAATGCACCAGCACCAACAGGAGATGCAGGTGGCGGAACTCCAACTCCGGGCCAGTAGCGATAAATAATTTTATGATATTGCGTGAACTTTTTTATTACGATCAGATTACCACAGAGCCAGGCGAAAGAAAAGAATACGACGCCGCTGATGATCAGTCTATTATGTCATTGGGTGACACACGTAAAACTAGACTTTCATTAAAACAGATCAACAAAGCCAGAAAAGCCGGCGAATTCCACAAAGATGAACAACAAAAAGAGTTAGAATTTGTGAGACAGATGTACGGCGCCGCTAATCAACCGGAAATGTAATAGATGTCTATTGCTTTTGTATTAGGCAATGGTCTCAGTCGCAAACCAATTCCTTTAGAACCACTACAACAATACGGCAAAGTGTATGCCTGCAATGCAGTATACAGAACTTACACACCCAACTACCTGGTAGCAGTTGATGCCAAGATGATCAATGAGATCTGCACAGCAGGTGCTCAGTTGAAAATGCCTGTTTGGACCAATCCAAATAGAGCATATAAAAAGTACAAAGGGTTAAACTTCTTTGAGCCCAGCATGGGATGGTCATCTGGACCCACAGCACTGTGGTTGGCATCCAAACACATGCATCAATTGATATTTTTGTTGGGTTTTGACTTCACTGGCACCACAGAAGGCAAGTTGAACAACATATATGGAGACACACCCAACTACAAAAAGAATTCAGACACTGCCACATACCATGGCAACTGGAACAGGCAAACCAGTATTATCCTACAGAAAAACTCCTTAAAGAGATATATACGAGTAGTACCAGAAGGCACTGATGTTTTTGAGGCTAAAGACCTTAAAAAATTTACAAATTATAGTGAAATCACAGTGCAAGAGTTCAAAAGACGCTATCATTTATAAATTCTGCGTCAAACGGGCCAGTATCGGCCCATTATCTACCTATTTTTTTACCTATCGGTTAAATAATACATGACAGTCTTATCATAAACAGTTAAACAGGAGAAACCAATGTCAGATAAAAGCAAATTCGAGCAAATGCTTGAAAAACTAGTCGCTGACGATAGAACAGCGGCAGAAGAAATTTTCCATGATATCGTTGTGGAAAAATCAAGATCAATTTATGAAGGTCTTTTAGAAAATGATATCAAAGATATCGAAGTAGAAGAAACTTCAAAAGAAGATTCAAAAGAAGAAGAAACAACAGAAGCGTCTAAAAAAGCAAAAGAAGACGAAAAAGTTGAAGAAAAAACTTCTGAAGAGTCTAAAGAGGACGAAGCAGTTGAAGAAGCATCAAAAGACGAAGAGTCAAAAGATGAAGAAGCAACAGATGAGTCTATCTTAGACATCGAAAACACAGAAATTGCACCAGCAGAAGCACACGGTGGAGACGCAACAGACGATATGGTTGCTGACATCGAAGCACCAGCAGGTGATATGGATAAAGGCGACGATTCTGAAAACGGTGAAGAAGAAATCGAAGACAGAGTTGTTGATTTAGAAGATGCTATTGATGACCTTAAAGCCGAATTTGAAAAAATGATGGGCGATGAGGACAAAGGTGACGACGCAGAAGGCGACGACGCTGAAGATAACGGTGAAGAAAAAGAAGACGAAGCCGTTGTAGATCAATCAGCAGAGGGAGAAACTTTAGAAGTTGCTCCTGAACTTGGTGAACAACCAGCAGTAGAAACAGCAGAGCCAAAATCAGCAAGTGAAGAAATTAGAGAATATGTGAACAAAGTGGGCGTAACGCACACAGACGGTTCAGATAACTCTAAATCACCAGTTGCTGGCAAAAACGATATGGGCGGAACGGCTTCTAACATCGCTAAAGGCGGTGAGGAAAAAGGTGGTAAAGCACCTGCTCCAAAAGAAGACAACGCAGGTAACGTTAATGTACCAGGCGCTAAAGCGAAACCAACTGCGGCACCAAAGGCCAAGACTAACACAGAAGATGATAAATCTGCGAAGTCAACAATTGGCAGTTAATAAGGTAATATAAGGAAAACGGATGTTATCATTACGTGAGACGCTGACTTTTGACCAGGCGGGAATAGTCGTTGAGACTAAGGACGAACACAACGGTAAATCCCTTTACATGAAGGGAATCTGCATTCAGGGAGGTGTTAAAAACGCCAACCAGAGAGTGTATCCTGTTAACGAAATCCAGAGGGCTGTCAGCACACTTAACGATCAAATCACTGGTGGATACTCGGTGTTGGGCGAAGTGGATCATCCAGAAGGACTTAATATTAACCTAGACCGTGTCAGCCACATGGTAAATGAAATGTGGATGGACGGACCAAACGGATACGGAAAATTAAAAGTATTACCAACCCCGATGGGACAACTAGTTAAAACAATGCTGGAAAGCGGAGTTAAATTAGGAGTTTCATCCAGGGGTTCTGGTAATGTTAAAGAAGACGGATCCGGTAAAGTATCAGATTTTGAAATCATCACAGTAGATATCGTTGCACAACCATCGGCGCCAGGAGCATATCCTGAGCCAATATACGAACATCTAATGAACACAAAGGGTGGTTTAAAAGCATTTAACTCAGCAAGGGACACAAAGGCACAAAAATATCTAAAAGAACAACTAATAAACATAATTGGAAAACTCCAATCTAAATAGGAGAAAAAGAATGTTAGAAGCACTGAAATCACTTTTTGAAAATAACGGAATTTCGGAAGAGATCAGAGCAGAAATAGAATCCGCATGGAACCAGAAGGTTGAAGAAAACAAACTTTCTGCCACTGCTGATCTTCGTAAAGAATTTGCAGAGAAGTATGAACACGACAAAGCAAGTTTGACAGAGGCTGTTGATAAAATGGTATCTGAAAGAATCGAAGCAGAAATGGCAGAGTTCGCAGAAGACAAGAAGCAACTTGCAGAAGAAAAAGTTAAGTATGCTACTCAAATCGGTGAACACACTGAAAAGTTAAAAGCATTTGTTTTTGATCAACTTAAAGGCGAAGTTGCTGAACTACACTCAGACCAAAAAGTTATGGCAGAAAATTTTGTTAAACTTGAGGACTTCGTGGTAGAAGCTCTGTCTAAAGAAATTTCAGAATTTCAAAAAGACAAACAAGACGTTGCTGAGACAAAAGTACGTCTTATCAGAGAAGCGAAAGCACATTTTGAAAAAGTTAGAAGTAACTTTGTGAAAAAAGGTGCTGAAAAAGTGTCAGAAGTTGTGGGCAAAACTCTTAAACAAGAGATTAGTTCATTAAAAGAAGACATTGAAGCGGCTCGCAAAAACGACTTTGGTCGCAGACTGTTCGAATCTTATCAACAAGAATTTTCACAATCATTCTTGAACGAAAAAGGTGAAACAGCAAAACTTCTAAAAGTAGTGGACATTTCGAAACTACAGGCAGAAGAAGCGATGAAGACTGTCAATGAGAAGCAAAAAGTAATTGAAGCAAAAGAACAAGAAATTGCTACAATGAAAGAAGCGGCAGAGAGAAGTGAAGTAATCAATGAGTTAATACAACCATTGAACACAGAACAAAAAGAAATAATGAACAATCTACTGGAGAGTGTGCAGACGGGTGCTTTACGAAAGCAATTCGAAAAGTACATACCATCTGTTCTAAACGGTAGGACTCCAGCGAAAAAACAGGCTATAAATGAAGGCACAGAAGTAACAGGCGATAAACAAATTAACATTGTAAACAGCAATCAATTCAATAGCAACATCGTTGATATTAGAAGACTTGCTGGGATATAAAAACAAAGGAGAAAAACACAATGTCAGAACTAACAGAAACTCGCTGGCAGGACACAAAGAGTGCGTTATTAGAAGGTCTAACTGGAAATAAAAAAGCAGTTATGGCGACTACTTTAGAAAATACTAAACAGTATCTTTCAGAGTCAGCAACAGCAGGTGCTACATCTGCCGGTAACGTAGCAACTCTTAACAGAGTGATCCTACCCGTGATAAGAAGGGTTATGCCTACTGTAATTGCTAACGAATTGGTTGGAGTACAACCGATGACTGGCCCAGTTGGACAAATCCACACACTAAGAGTAAGATATGCAGAAGCGGCAACATCAGGCGGCGGAATAGCGGCAGGTGACGAAGCTCTATCACCATTTGCGATCGCACAAGGTTACTCAGGTAACGATGCGGCAGATCCAGATGGTAAAGCAGACGGCACAGCCACTAAAGAAGGTACTGGTGGTAAAGCAATGTCAATCCAAATCTTGAAACAAACTGTTGAAGCAAAAAGCAGAAAGTTACAAGCAAGATGGACATTTGAATCTGCTCAAGACGCTCAAGCTCAACAAGGTATTGATGTAGAGGCTGAAATCATGGCGGCATTAGCACAAGAAATTACTGCTGAAATCGACCAAGAAGTCATCAACTCATTAAGATCTTTAGCGGCTGATGAAGAAGCATTCAACCAAGCGGCTGTATCAGGAACTGCAACTTTTGTAGGCGATGAACATGCGGCATTGGCTGTGCTAATCAACAGAGTAGCAAATAAAATTGCACAAAGAACAAGAAGAGGCGCAGGAAACTGGGCTGTGGTATCACCACAGGCTTTAACTGTACTTCAATCTGCAACAACTTCAGCGTTCGCAAGAACAACTGAAGGTTCTTTTGAAGCACCAACTAACCAAAAGATGGTTGGAACTTTAAACAGTGCAATGAAAGTATATGTTGACACATATGCGGCAGACGATTCGTCTGTATTGGTAGGATACAAAGGCTCATCTGAAGCAGATGCGGCGGCGTTCTATTGCCCATACATTCCGTTAATGTCTAGCGGTGTTGTGCTTGACCCATCAACTTTTGAACCAGTTGTTTCTTTCATGACTAGATATGGTTATGTAGAGTTAAACAACACAGCATCTTCACTAGGAAATGCTGGGGACTATGTTGGTGAAGTTACTATGTCAAACATTTCGTTTGCATAATCAACAGTAAACACTTACATATTAAAGGGGGCTTCGGCCCCCTTTTTTTATGACTTTTTGCTCAAGACTTGACTTTTATACCAAAATGTAGTATAATTAAAACGGAAACACTAACAAGGAACACAATGAAAAGTATTGCAATAATATTATTAACTTTTTTCACAGTGTCTGCTTGTTCAATCAAAGAACCAAGAATGGCGTTTGGAAAAAAATGTGACCAGAATGGTGACAAAATCACTTACTCATATGTTTGGATCTATGACAAAAACACTGGCTTACCTGCCAATGAAGAACAATGTGCGGCACTTCCTGAAAAAGAAGAGAAGTAAACACAATGGACCTTATCCAGCCAATCTTTGTCAATCAATCTGATACAAACAAGTCGGCTGGATTGGGCATTGAAAACAGCAGTTGGTCTCAAACAGAAATCCTCAACAGAATTCAAAAAGATGTAGATGCGGGTGTGGACAGTTTCCTGTTGTTCATCACTCCCAACACAAAAACTTGGACTCCTGATTGGAGTTTCAACCAAGACATTGTGAACAAAATCAAAACACAATTTCCCAACATACAATTAATTGTGGATGTGTGTCTTTGCTCAACATTGCCAGATGGTCATTGTAGAGTGCTGGATAAACCAGACACCAGTGAAGCATTGTTGATTGATTTGGGTAAGAAATTAGAATCAGCAGGTGCAGACATATTGGCTCCATCAGACATGGGAGAAAGAACAGTGCATAATTTAAAAGCAGAAACTGACTGTGAAGTGATGGCATATGTGAAATACAGAAGTGTGTTTTACAGTTCTTTCAGAGATCTTGCAGACAGCACACCAACCACTGAAAGGACATATCAATTGCCTATTAACGGTGATTCAGGATTGACTGCCACAGCAAATAAATTTAAAACACAAAAAGCAGATTATATCCTGCTTAAACCAGCACAACACAGTTTGAATGAATTAAGCATGATATCCATCAGCACATATAATCCAGTGGGGTTGTATCAAGTGAGCGATGAATACAAAGGATTGCCAACCATAGAGCATCAAATTGAAATTGCTAAAGTGTATCACAAAGCAGGTGCTAAATTTTTAGTCACATATGGAGCAAGAGATTTGATAGGCAAATTTAAATAACGATATGAAACACGAACAACTGCTTGTGGAATTTAAAGAATACCAGGAAAGATTACAGGTGTGGAAACGCAATCATGGCATATTCATCAAAGACATTAAAAAATTAGAAAACACACTGAACAAAATGTATGACGAATACACCAACATATTGGTGGATTATCGCAGAACACGTAAGCAACGCTACCTAGATGAAGCCAATCAAGTGCTGATTGAAGCACTTGAATTAGCCAAAAAATTTTCAAAAGTGGAACTATTGGCATCTCTCAGCAAACGATAAATACTTCTATAAACATATGTTTTGGGCCAGTTTAGGCTGGACTTATGGGGACAACACCCCGTAGACCTAGAACGTCAAACAGGAGAAAACAAATGGGAAGACCAGTAAACAAAAGAAACTTCGGTACTGTACTTGATGAAGTAGGTGCAGAAGCGTCAGAAAATATAACAGTAAATGTCAAAGTAGGTTCTAATTCGATATCAAATTTAGGTATTATATTAAGCCAAAGATCAGTGAACAAATTCAAAGTTGATGATGCCAATGATGGCTCAGGTAACGAAGGAATCTGTACACTTGTTGACAAAGATGCAGGTGCATTAGGCGACAATGAAATGTCCTTAATTGGTTATGTTGGCGGTACAGGTGATGGTGTTAACGTGAAAAAACTTTACAATAGAACTTGTAGAGATTTCAGTAACAACAGATACACTTGGTCAATGTCAGATGACTCAACATCAAATGTAATGGTGTTAACTGCAATATAATAAACATTTTTTTAGGGAGTGGCAACACTCCCTAAATTATAAAAACTATGGCAAAAACAGTTTATTTAGAATCAGGTGATTACAAAATTAAGGTAGCAGATGCCTCGAATAAAATCGAGTTAGATTCTGCAGAAACTTTAGTAAAAGGTAATTTAACAGTAGAAGGAACAACTACAACAGTTGAGTCTACTGTGACTACTATCACAGACAATGTTATTACATTAAATTCCGGAGAGACAAGTCAAGGAATAAATTCAGTTAATCTATACCAAGCAGGTATAGAAGTTGAAAGAGGATCAGAATTAAACGTACATTTAGTTTATGACGAAACTATTGCTTGGAACAATCCTAGCACACAAACAGTTTCACAAGGACAACCAAGACAACAGCCATATTATGGTTCGTTCAAAGTTTCTTCATCAGACGGAAATGATATACTAGCATTAAGAGTTGCCAACATCAACAACAACAATGCAATTTATTTTGAGCCAGGCGGAACAGGCACATTGAGATTGGGTTCAAGTATCGCTCCTGCAACATACATCACTAGGATGAATGATGACAATGATATTCCAAATAAAAAATATGTTGATGACGAAATCAATGCAGTTGTGATTGGTGCGGCATTTCCTAGAATTGTAGACGGCGACACAGAAGTTAAAATCACAGACAACAGTTCATCAGGCAACACATCAAAAATTGAAATCAAAATTGATAATAATTTATTAGGATTATGGGAACCAACTAGATTAGAATTGTATCAACAAACCACAGATATTGGTAGCATAAGAATCGAAGGTGACACCATCAGCAGTCTCAATTCAAATCAAGATTTAGAACTGGTTGCACCGGGAACGGGGTCAGTGAGGGCAAATGATTCATTTGTGATTGGCAACAGACCAAGTGTGCAAGATTCAGCAATAGACCCGTTATACGACGCCAATGGCGTTAAATTGTATGCAAAAACACCATCTGGCGGAGATACAGGATTATATTTTGTAAATACTAATGACACAAGAGGAGAAGTGATCAGCAAGAACAGAGCACTACTTTTTGGATTAATTTTTTAAAGGAGAAACAATGGCAATAACAAACGCAAACGTGAACGGAACAACTGATGTTCTTACAGTACCTGCAGGTAAAAGTTATGCTGTTACATCTATATTGATTACAAATGTAGGACCAGAAGATGCTACAGGAGGTGAAGACAGTAACTTCACTCTGTATGCAGTGACTGGAGCCTATGTTGCAAACCAATCAATGATAGTGAACAACGCATTACTACCAGGAGCAGAAACATTCACACTAGATTCAGAAAAAATAGTGTTAGGTGCTGGTGACGTTATCAAAGTTGCTCAATCAGGTGCTAACAACTTATCAGTTGTGGTCAGTTACTTGGAGGTGTAATGAGATATCTAAAACGTCAATCCACTAATAAAAGATTATTAAACGGTAAAGGTTTAATATACACTCAGTACGAAACAATTGAAGCATCTTCAACAGGTGCATTTTTAGTTCCTAAAGGAACTCAAGCAGAACGTCCTGTTGCACCAATTGAAGGACAATTAAGATTCAACACAACATTGAGACAACTTGAAGTTTATGAATCATTAGGCGGCGGTGCTCCAGTATGGAAACAGTTTAGATTATCTGAGCCACAAAATATTGTGATACAAAATTTAAGTAATGGTGATGACACAGAAGTTAATTTTGGATTGCTTGACGATGGATTTGGATCAGGATTAGGATATCCACAAGCACCAGAAAATATTTTAGTGATGGTGGAAAATGTTTTACAGATTCCAAACACCAACTACACATTGACACAAAATCCATGTGATGTGAACAGCAACATCATAAGTGCAGTGAGAGATTACAATTCAACAGGTGTTGGTGCTTTTGTAAGTTCTAATGCGGCATTGATTGATTGGCAATCAAAAGGTTATCATGTTGGACAAGAAATTGTTGTTACAGGTTCACAAACCAACAACGGAACATACACAGTAACAGCAGTAACACCAAGTCATTTAAGTGTTGATCAATTGTTGTTTACAGAAGCCAATTCAGTTGGTGGAAACACATTCAATGTGGATGGAAAAAGTTCAATCACAAACGCATCGTATCCATCAGGTCAGTACATAACATTTGGAACAGCAGTTCCTACAGGAAAACCAGTCACTGTTTTACACAACTTTGACAAATAATTCCTTTACCAAAAATCAATAAATACTAAAAAAGGAGTCACATGGCAGTAACCAATGTAGGTAGAATATCAGGACCGTTATTAAAAGAAAATCTTACAAGAACGTCAGATTTGGCTTTTGAAACGGATCTATTGTACATTGACGTTATCAATGGCAGAATAGGTGTCAAAAATGATGCCCCCACAAGAGAATTACTAGTATCCGGTGATGCCATTTACAGAGGCAATTTAATTGCCACCAACTCGGCCTCAATTGGAAACATTGGTATAGACGGACCAACGGACACATTTTCCACATTGACTGGTCCAATTAACATGATTGCTGGTACTAATTTCCAAATGACGGAATTACGCACAGGAAATTTAGCATTCACCAACAGTGGAATAAGAGCATACAATGGTGGAGATATTATACTTCAACCAGGGCCCGGTGCAGGCGGTGGATCAGCAGATCCAGAATACAACAATGGTGCAATTAGCAATGTCACTGGCAATGGTAGCGACTTCTTCAAACGTGAAGTTACTGTGAACGGTGTAAGAATTATGGCGGCAGGTGCTGTGGGTGGACAAACAGCAGTTCCAGATGCATGGTTAGAAAAAGTTGGTCGTATGTTTGAATTGTTCTTGGATCCATCTGGCGCAGGCATTAATGGAACATTCCAAAGAGCGTTAATTAAAACATTAAGTGGTGACGTAGGAACATATCACGCAGGTTTACCAACTATACAAAGAGTAGCAAGAGGTGCCGGTGCTGATTATTCAACAAACTTTTTAACAGATGCTGGCATTATATTTTGGAATCTAACAGACTTGTTTGATACTACTGTACAAAATGACATGGTGTGGTATTTGAATTCAACAGGTGATGGTTACGGAGTCGGCGACATTGACGCACAAGAAGTTATTGAACACGTATTCCACACTCTACACATGCATGGTTTACCTGCAGATGATATAAAATTATATAGTTTCTTAGCCGCTGATTGGCAGTCAGGCGATTTGTATGCGGCAATGGAAGAAGCATA
>Ga0222719_10002886_pt1 | contig 15429 bp, 16 predicted proteins | sample C33_34DmetaG_FD_165039 | JGI IMG/M metagenome (GOLD analysis project Ga0222719, IMG submission 165039) | Estuarine water microbial communities from San Francisco Bay, California, United States - C33_34D | ecosystem: Environmental > Aquatic > Marine > Unclassified | place: USA: California...
CTTACAAAGAAGTAGAAGAACTAGCTGCTAAATATGATGCAGTGCTTCTAGCCCTAGGCACGCTGAAGCCCAATGAAATAAATGATGAGTTCTCTAAATCATATAATGTTGAAGATGGATTGGATTTCTTGCTTCGTGTTAATGAGTATAAAAGTAAATATATAGGTAAAAATGTTGTTGTAATTGGAGGTGGTTACACAAGTATGGATTGTGCTAGAACTGCACTTAGACTTGGAGCAAAAACTGTAAGAACTTTTTATCGCAGAACAACTAATGATTTAATTATATTGCCTGGCGAACTTGAGGAACTTATTAATGAACATGGAAAAATGATTTTTAATGCTCAACCCATAAAATTAATTGAAAAGAATAATAGATTATCAGCATTGGAATTAATTAAAACTAAGTTAGTTAAAAAGAAAGGAGCATATCGTTTAGAGGATATCAAAGGATCATCTTTTAAAATTAAAACAGACCATATCATTCTTGCTATTGGTCAGCAACAGCATCTAACGTTAGGCAAGAATAAAAGAAATAATATTTTCTCCGTAGGAGATTTTGCTACTGGGGCAACGACTTTAATCAATGCAATTGCTCATGCAAAAGATGTTGTTAAGCGAGTGGATAAGTTTTTAATGAAAAGAGATCTATTTAAATCAGATCTTAAGGTTACGGATATTAAAACCACAGGCAGACGCCTAGACTTAAATTATATTCCGATACAAGAAATGCCAACTATCAACCTAAGTCAAAGAACTTTTGGTCGTGAGGTTGAAAAAGGGTATAAAAAAAATACTGCACAAAAAGAAGCATCGAGATGTTATCTTTGTCATTATAAATTTGAGATCAATAATGATCTTTGTGTGTTATGTGATGAATGCCTACTAGCTAAACCCATCAAAGATTGTATCGTTGAGGTGAGCGATGTTCATGAACATGGAGATGGGGATACATCTTATAAAAGAATAAATCCTAAAAAAGGGATTGGCATTTATCATGGAAAATTATTAATCGATCATAAGAAGTGCGTGCGTTGCGGTGAGTGTGAGAAAGTTTGCCCAACTAACGCTATATCTATTCAAAAAGTCGAAAAGCAAAATTATGTTAAAGTCTAAATTCAAAAAATACAAAGTAACCTGTCCGCATGATTGTCCTGATACCTGCTCTTTAGAGGTAACAGTTGATCCAAAGACTAAAAAAGCGATTAAACTCATAGGAGATAAAACTCATCCTATAACAAAAGGCTTTCTCTGTAATAAAGTAAATCACTACCTTGATCTGGTCTATAATAAGAATCGTGTCTTATACCCACACGTAAGGGTAGGCCCAAAAGGACAAAAAGGTAAACTCAAAAAAGTCTCATGGGATTTTGCACTTAAAACAATTGCTAAAAAACTAAAAGCTATTGAAAAAGAACATGGTGCTGAAGCGATACAACCTTATAGCTATTCAGGGACGCTTGGGATGCTTGGTTATTGGGGAATGTCTGAAAGATTTTGGAATAAAATGGGAGCTGCAAGATTAGGCAGAACTATTTGCATAGCAGCCGCTTCAACGGCTGGAATTTATACGTATGGCGCGGCCTGTGGACCTGCAATTGATGAGGTTCCCAATAATGATTTAATAATACTTTGGGGCACCAATATTGTTTCAACACATGTTCATATGGTGCCATTTGTTGAAGAAGCAAAAAAAAGAGGCGCCAAAATAATTTGTATTGACCCAAGAGAAACAAGAACTGCAGCTATAAGTGACTGGCATATACAGCCTAAGCCTGGAACAGATGCAGCTTTAGCATTAGGGATGATGAATGAAATAGTTAAAAATAAAAAACATGACTTAGCTTTTTTAAAAAAGCATACAACTGGTTATAAAGAATTTCTAGAAAAAATATTACCGAAATATACTTTAGATAAAGTTTCAAAAATTACAGGTATTAAAAAAGTAGATATCAAACAATTAGCTTTGGAATATGCGTCAAGCAAAAAAACATACATTCGACCAAACTATGGTTTAAATCGACATAGAAACGGTGGGATGATGGTGAGATCGATTATGTTGCTTCCAGCGATTACAGGGGCTTGGAAAAATAAGAGCTCTGGATGTTTTGTAGGATCAATTGAAGAGATGTGGAATGTTGATCTAGGAAAGTTGCAAAGACCTGATCTTTTAAAAGATAAAAAACCGAGATCAATTAATATGATTCAAATAGGTAATGCTTTAAATGATAAAAAATTAGACCCACCAATTAAGTCATTGTTTGTTTGGAATTCAGATGTCGCTAATTGCGCACCAGATAGCATAAGTGTTCGCAAAGGTCTAAAAAGAAAAGATTTGTTTACAGTGGTTCATGAAACCTTTTGGACAGATAGTTGCGATTATGCAGACATTGTTTTACCAGCAGATACTCAACTAGAACATATGGATCTTCATGCGCCCTACGGACACTATTACTTTAGTTTAACCCAGCCTGCCATTAAACCATTGGGTGAAAGTAAATCAAATCAAGATTTATATAGAGAGCTAGCGAAGTATATGGGCTATAAAGATAAATGTTTTAAAGAAACTGATGAAAGCATGATTAAGAATATGATTGATCCTGAACATAATCCTCTATTTAAAGGCGTGACCTTTGAAAAACTCAAAAAAAACGGATGGGTTAAAGGTGATGTTGAAAATAAAAAAAGAGATTATCTCAAAAATGGTTGGCCAACAAAAGATGGCAAGATTCAGATCTATTCCAAAGATACCGAAAAGATTGGTTTGGGTGCCTACCCAGAACATATTGAAGAGTTCACTGATAAGACTTTAAGAAAAAAATATCCAATACAGATTTTAAGTCCGGCAACACATCAATTTATCGGTAACTCTTTTGTGCCGGTTGAAAGATTAAGAAATATGGCATCGCGACCTACTATTGAAATGAGTAGTAAAGATGCAAGTAAAAGAAAAATAAAAGATGGAGACTTATGTAAAGTTTATAATGATATTGGAGAGACTTATGCGCATGCTATAATAATAGATTCTATGCTTGAAGGTGTTGCCTCAACTCAAAAACAATACAAAGGTTCTCTGATCAAAAACGGTGTAAACGCCAATGCCCTAAACACTCAAGATGTAACTGATATGGGTGATGGGCCTATCTTCTATACAGTTTTAGCTCAAATTAAGAAAGCTTAATTATACATTTAGACAATTAATTTTGATAATCCTAATAAATATAAGGTCTAGATCTATATTGTAGTTATACACCTATAACAAAGACTACTAATAGCTGTATACTAGGGTTATGAAAATTATGTCGAGAGAAAATTTATCGAACTCATTCAAAAGATCTGTAGATTCAACCATTTCTTATAAAAATAATGATATGACTAGCGGAGTTCAAACCTTTGAAAATGGTGATATTTATACTGGAGATTTTTTAGATGGCAAAAAGCATGGCAAAGGAGTTTTAAAAACTTTAAGTGATAGGACTTATGATGGTGGTTGGGAGAACGATCTTCCTCATGGCTATGGAGTGAATACTTTCCCAAATGGAAAGGTATATAAAGGTGAATATAAAAAAGGAAGACCGTTTGGTGACGGTCAATGGACCTATAGTGATGGTAGCACTTATACTGGAAAATGGGTCAATGGTGAATTTGTCAATCCAGATAATAAACAAGATACTTTTCAATTTAGAATCGCAACATTTTTAATTAATATTATAGTTATAGGCTTTATGCTTTCTGTTATAGGGTTCTGGTTACTAAAGTTTTTAAAGGTTATATGACAAACGAATGTGTGTTTGATACGCCTTTGGCTCGAATGTTATTAATAGAGAAGAATGGTGAAATTATACATTCAACATTTACACAAAAAAGAATTAATAAAACTTCCAATCGAACACTCATGCATGCTCAGAAAGAAATACTAGAGTATTTCAAAGGGCATAGAAAAACTTTTACAGTTAAAGTAAATCCAGATGGCACACATTATCAAAAAAAGGTCTGGCGACAACTATTACAAATTAAATATGGTTCTTCAAAATATTACTCTGATATCGCTAAAGATATAGCAAGTTCTCCTAGAGCTATAGGCAATGCCTGTGGGGCTAATAAATGCTTGCTTATAATTCCCTGTCACCGCGTCCTTTCGAAGGATAATAGCAGATCTAGTTATTCAAGCTTTGGTGGACTAGTTCATAAGGACCGACTTCTAGAGCTTGAGAAGTAAGATAATTTCATGCTAGGTTGAAATAAGGAGAGACTAATGAAAATTTGTAAGTATCTATTATTGATATGTTTGATACATCCGACTGCGTATTCTGGCGAGGCATTAAATAATGTCACAGGCTATGTTGACACGACTATTGAATCCTGGGCAAAACAAAACATATCAAATTTAAGATTAATTGAAGTTGAAACACGAATAAGAAATTATTCTAAAACTGATTATAGAATTCTTGGTATGACTGAGTTTTCAGAGACTTCAAATGAAAAATATTTGTCACAGTTTTCATTTTCCAGCTTTGATTCATCTGAAACTATTAATCTAGGGTTCGTTTGGAGAAAACTATCAGATAATGAGACTTAATGTATGGTTATAATATTTTTTATGATCATGAATTTAATACCAATCATTCTAGAGTTGGTTTTGGACTCGAGTTAAAATCGAGCGTTTATGACGTTAATTTCAATATGTACCGCGCCTTGACAAATAAAAAGAGTATAAATGATACTACTGAAGAAGCTGCAGATGGACATGATTTAGAAGTCGCCATGTATATGCCATATCTACCATGGGCAAAAATATATTACAAAGGCTATAGATGGAATTCGAGTATTTATGATATCAAACATGGAGAGGTTTTAAGTTTACATTTACAGCCCTCTGGAAGATTCACTCTTGAAATGGGAATTCATGATGACAGCACTATGTCCAATGACAAGGAATTTGTAAAGTTAACTTATCTTGTCTGCTGTGACAATTCATCAACTAATAAGAATATTGTCTTTATGACGAAGAATGCATATTCATATAAATCTGTATCTGATAGATTTTATGAAAAAGTAAGAAGAGAAAACAATATTGTCAAAGGCATTAGTGGCGCTGCAGTTGTAGGAAGAGGCACATAATGTCAAAGTTAAAAGTTCTATATATAATATTAATGCTAGTGCCTAGTTTTGTATTTGCAGCAACCGCAACTCCAACATCATACAAGACTACTGTCACAAAATTTGAATTATGTTCATCATCTGCTTGTAGCGACCCTATTGTTCTAGGATCTGCGTCCAAATAATTTGATATTGCCTCAGCTGCAATAGGATCAGATGTTGGTACATGGTTGAATGACTTTAATATTGCTCTAGGAAGAACATATACATATGCACGATCAACAGTTAATGTAAATTTTAAGGTTAAGGGTACCGAAGATGTAAGTGGGACTACTTGTAACACTGTGGTAACTCCATCAAATACTGCTGCTTCTGCAACAGCAACAGCTAAAACTGCACCAAGTGGAACTTTGGGTGAGATGTCATGGGTTGTGCCAGATACAAATGGTGGTGGAGATTATTCAGATCTTTCGGCAACTTATACAAGTAATGGTATAGCTAAAACTGATGGTGCATCTACATTTACATTCACTGTAGCTCTGGCTATTCCGTATACCCCAAAAGCAACCGACTCGCCGAAAGTGTCAATTAAGTTTGATGTTGCTGACACACTTGAAGCTACAACTGGTGGTGGCTTATGTATACTTTACTTGAATCCTCCTGTGCAAACAGTAACGATAATTAAGTAGCACTCAAGTCATTTATTGGCTTCATAAATGCATCCACAAGCATAGCTTGGTTCATATAAACAAAATATAGATATAAGAATAAGGATATAACCCCAAAGATTCTCTTGTCCATGATTTTATCTAATCTACTAAATACACCAACACACTGTCCGAAAGTATAAGCAAAATAACCAATAGCTCCAAAAAATAAAAATCCTATTAAACCTAAAATAAACATATTTATACAGTAACTAGTTTCTTATTCTAAAACAATAGTTATATTCCTCTCTGTAATGCAGTCCTCCTCATCACTAGACATTAAGTTCATCAGTGAGCCCAGTGGTGTTACAGCATCTACAGCTCTATCAAAAATATAACCTATCCCAGAATTTATTATAAAATTATTTGCTGATGTATTTCTCTGCTCTCCTATGACTCCATACTCACCTGTTAGCTGACCAGATTTACAAACAATATTTATAGATGAGCACTGAGTAACAAACATAAAGTTTTTCGGAGCAATAACATCTAGTTTAGATGAGGATGAATATAGATTACACACAGCATCTATTGGATTTTGCTTTGAGTCTACAGTTAATAGATTAATTGTTGTTTCTTTATCAGCAGGCTGTAAAGTCGCGCATGATTGCATAAAAGCTGAAAATAGGATAACTATTGTAATATATTTCAACTATGAAACCCTATCTATAATATGAAAGATCAATGAATTAAAAATATTTCTCTTATCTTTAAACATAGTTGAGTGTGAGGTCGCAGAAACTGCTAAATCATTACAATATTCCTTCACTGTATCAGCAGATTTAAATTTCATAATATTTCCTTTATTTTTTTTCATATCCTTTTGAACACTTTTACCTAATAACTTTTTTTCTCCAGTAAAATCTAAAAGATCATCAGTTGCTTGGAATATAAGACCAAAGTTTTTACCATATGTTCTTAGATCATTCATTTTTTTTACTGATTTACTGTTAGTAAATAATAAGGGTGCAACCATACAAAATTCAAAAAGCTTAGCTGTTTTTAATTCATGCATCATAATTATTTCTTTTTCACTAACACGTTTACTCTTTTCATATAACAAATCATAAGATTGACCACCAGCTAAACCCTTATATCCTGATATAATAGCTAGCTCTTGAATAATATTTGACCTCACAAGTGCACTAGGATGCATTTTTTTATTTGAGAGTATTTCAAACGAAAGCGTAAGTAAACTATTGCCTGCTAATATAGCTGTAGCCTCTCCATATTTTTTATGTGTTGTTGGTTTTCCTCTTCTCAAGTCATCATTATCCATCCCAGGCAAGTCATCGTGTATTAGTGAATATGCATGAATCATCTCAGTTGCTAAGGCTAATTTCATATAATCGTGTTTTTTAATTTTTAGAGTCTTTGATATCTCTATTATTAAAAAAGGTCTAATCCTCTTCCCGCCGTTCACAAGCCCATATTGCATGGCTTTCCAAAGATCTGTTCTCTCTTTTTTAAAGCATAAGTACTTTTTAGCGTAAAGGTTAAATTCATTAGCAGTTGATTTTATCTTTTTATCGAGCATTATTATTATATAAGTTGTACATGAAGAATTTTAACATAGTTTTAACTGCTAATTTTTTTAAATTACGATATGATTAGAATAGATTTGATCATAATAAATTATAGATAATCTATTTAAAGAGTTTTGTCACAGCCATGAAAAACCTCAAGCTATTACTGATTGTTATATTCTTTATTATAATTGTTTCTTTGCTATTCTCAGAATTTAGAAATTATATTGTTACTACACTTAATGAAAACCTATTATTCATAGAGACATATAGACAAACAAACCACTATAAAGTGGAGTTAATTTTTTTTACCTCCTATATCATACTGACATCTCTTTCTCTGCCAGTTGCTTTAGTGCTTGGTTTGCTTGCTGGGATGATTTTTGACAACATAATTGCAATAATTCTTATATCCTTTGCTTCTTCAATAGGAGCGACTTTTGCTTTTCTAATATCTAGATACTTTTTCAGAGATTTTATTGAAAACAGGTATAGCCGCCAATATCAAATTATTAATGATGGCATAAGAAAAAATAGTGGTTATTATATTTTTGCATTACGCATGTGTACGTTGTTTCCATTTTTTTTAGTTAATCTTGTGATGGGGCTGACAACTGTTAAAACGATACAGTATTACATCGTAAGCCAAATAGGAATGTTGCCGGGTACTATTATTATAGTCTCTTTGGGAGACAAACTTATTGGCACATTAACATCAGATATTTCCATAGATCTACACTTGGTTATATTATTGACTGCCTTTGGGCTCTTGCCTTTATTATCAAGATTATTTTTTAGAAAATTTTTAGATTAATAATAAAGGTAATAATATTTGAAGATAGTATAATAAATGTTTACTACGTAACGACAATATCTAGAAAAAATGAGAATTATATTAAATAAAGATGTTCAAATCATTCCTGATAGCATATCAATTGATGGTCTGCTTGAGCATCTAAATATTGAAATCAAATATATTGCTATTGAAGTTAATCAGAAAATAGTACCAAAATCTGAATATGATACATTCAACTTAAAAGAGAATGATAATGTTGAAATTATCAATGCTGTAGGAGGTGGTTAAGGTGTCCAAATTAATTATTAATGACAAATCGTATAATTCGAGGCTAATCGTCGGCACTGGAAAATATAAAGACCTCACGGAAACCAAACAGGCAATATTAAATAGCGGAGCAGAAATGGTAACTGTTGCAATAAGAAGAATGAATATTGGGCAAGACAAAAGTTTACCCAATTTGCTAGATTATTTAGATCCAAAGATTTTTACAATTCTACCAAATACTGCGGGTTGTTATAATGCAAAAGATGCTGTGAGAACTTGTCAATTAGCAGCTGAGATATTAGAAGGAGAAAAACTTGTTAAGCTTGAAGTCTTAGGAGATGATAAAACCCTTTATCCCAATGTAACAGAAACTTTAAAAGCTGCAGAACAATTAGTCAAAGATGATTTTAAAATAATGGTTTATACGACTGATGATCATATAATAGCTAAAGAATTAGAAAATATAGGATGCATCTCAATAATGCCGTTGGCGTCACCTATTGGTAGTGGTCTTGGAATTCAAAATGAATATAACTTACTAACAATAAAAGAAAATTCTACAGTGCCAATCATAGTTGATGCTGGCGTTGGGACTGCATCAGATGCCTCTAAAGTTATGGAGCTTGGTTGCGATGGAGTTTTAATGAATACCGCTATAGCATGTGCTAAAGATCCACTATTAATGGCTACAGCTATGAAAAAAGCTGTTGAGTCAGGTTATGATGCCTACCATGCCGGGAGAATTCCAAAAAAATTTCATGCTAGCGCTTCCTCTCCAAAAGAAGGAAATGTCTGTGACTAAAAATAATTCCGAAAAACCTAAATTTTACAATAGTCATAGATCAAGACAATTATCCAAAAAAGAATCTAATGAGCCTATTAATGATCAGAAAACTTTTATAAAAAATATAACCAATAGTGAAAAAAATATACTCGAGATTGGCTTTGGTACTGGATCATCTGTGATGGATCTACAAAAAAACTTCAAAGGTAATTACTTCTGTATTGAATCATATACCTTAGGTATAAAAAATATAAATAAATATATAAAAGAAAATGATGTTGATAATATACATGTTTACCAAGGTGATGCTATTGAAATAATAGAAGAGTATTTTGATGATAAATCACTAGATGAGATATTAATTTTTTTCCCAGACCCATGGCCAAAATATAAACATAGAAAAAGGAGGATTTTAAACAATTTTTCTATAAGGTTATTTTTTGAAAAACTAAGGGTAGGTGGTTTAATACATTTTGCAACTGACCATATAAATTATGCTTACAGTGCAAAAGAGATGATATCTAACCATACCGGTAGAAGTTTGTCTTTTGGAAACAGACGAGTCAGACCAATTACTAATTATGAAAAGCGTGGTAAAAAAAGAAAAAATTTTATATTTGATATAATTGTAAGAAAATAGATTATTCTACTTGAGCAGGATATTTTTTAGCGAAGAGCATGTGTAGAATAAAACCAAATATTATGCCAGTCCATATATGAGTTTTAACTCCTTCGAATAATTCAATTGATAACATAGGGAAGATAAGTGTACTAAAAAATGTTAACCATGCAATTGAACCAAGACCTATATTTTCTCTATATAGTTTATTTAATTCTTTGACTTTAATTAGTGGTATGACAGCAAAAATTACTATAACGCCCAAAGTTGCTTCAGGGAGATTATGTAACAATGGTGTGGCAAATAATAGCGTTGCACCAACTACTATCATAGTTATTATAGATGATAGTCCACTGTATGCTCCACTAGATTCATTGACAGCAGACCTAGAAAAAGAACCTGACACAGGTATACTTCCGCTGATACTGGATGTAATATTGGATAGTCCTTGTCCAAATAACTCTTGGTTAGAGTCTACAGGCGTAGGATTCTTATAAAGTTCAACGCCGTTCTGATCTTTTGGTGGTTTCTTTACATATAGCTGTTTTGCGATTGCAATAGCCTCCATAAATCCTACGAAGGCGATAATTACTGTATGAATAATTAACATAGGGATTGAGCCTGTAAAAACCTGTAGAGACGGCAATGTCATTTCGGGAATCCCAGACGGTATAAAACCAACAATTGGTCCATTGTAAGAATAATTTGATGCAAAGAGTATTGAAAACAAAACAGCAAAGAAAACAGCAAGGTTACTAAAAGTCATAAATTTTGTAAATTTATATTTAATGATATACATAAGAGACAGAACTATTATTGAAAGAAAGAAAGCTTCAAAGCTGATTGGTGTTTCAGTGAGGAGTTGATTTATGTTTGATAAGTCACTTAAAGATATTTTAGACAACCCAAATACTTTACTCAACTGTGAAGTTGCTATTATCAAAGCAGCTGCAGATGTAAATCCTAGCAAGACATGTTCCGGTATTTTATCAAAAACATTTCCAGCTCTAACTAAAGATAATGCAATTTGAAATACTCCTACAGTCATCGCTAAAATAACAGCATAGGTAATGTACAAAGAAGTGTCACCGAAAGAAAGCGAAGATATGGCCACAGATGTTAATAAGCAAACCATAGCAACGGGACCTGTTGCCAAGTACCTGGAAGATCCAAAAAAAGCTGCTACTGCTACTGGCAGTAAGGCTGCATATAATCCATAAACTGGAGGTACATCCGCTAATGTTGCATATGCCATAGATTGCGGAATTATTATCATTGCTATTGTGGTGCCTGCGATGACATCTCTAGTAAGATATTCTCTATTCATCAATGACTCAGGGAGCCAACTGCTAAAATTCAATAGCATTGTTTTAATGTTGATCAAAAAGTTAATGTATTCACCCCTAGTTTTAATTGGTAGATATATGTATAAATAAGCAAATATATACTATCATAATATTTAGACACTGTCTTGGGGGGTTATATTGAAGTATAAGATTTTAGGTGACACTGGTTTAAAAGTTAGTGCTATTTGTTTGGGTACGATGACATTTGGAGAGCAAAATACTGAAAAAGAAGCTCATGAGCAGCTATCTTTTGCTTTAGAGAATGGTATTAATTTTATAGATACAGCAGAGATGTATGCAATACCACCAAAAAAAGAAACTCAAGGGCTTACAGAAAAGTATATCGGTAGCTGGATAAAAAAACATAATAACAGGGACTCTTATTTCTTAGCTACTAAAATCGCTGGACCAGGGATGGAGTATGTGAGAGGCGGGTCTAGGCTTAGCAAAGATCATGTTACAAAAGCAATAGATGATTCTCTAAAAAGATTAAATACTGATTACATAGATTTGTATCAAACACACTGGCCGGAGAGAGACACGAACTATTTTGGCCGATTAGGATATACTTGCTCTGATAATTTCGGTGTCACAATTGAAGAAACTTTGACTGCTCTTGATGATGCAGTTAAGTCAGGGAAAATAAGATATGTAGGCATATCCAATGAAACACCATGGGGGGTTCAAGAGTATCTAAGAGTATCCAATAACAAATCTTTAGCAAGAGTGCAATCTATACAAAATCCATATGGATTATTAAATAGAATTTATGAGGTAGGTTTATCTGAAATATCTTACAGAGAAAATATCGGGTTATTGGCATACTCACCTTTGGGTTTTGGAATGTTAACAGGTAAATACATCGATAATATTCCTAAAGATTCGAGGTTAGGTTTATATGGTGAATGGTTCACAAGATATAATAATGAGAAATGCATAACTGCAACAAAAAAATATTTAGCTGTTGCAAAAAAATATGACCTATCTTTAACTCAGCTGGCTTTAGCTTTTGTCAACACTAGACCGTTTTTGACAAGCAACATTATTGGAGCGACAACAATATCTCAATTAAGAGAAAACATTGAAAGCATAGATATTGATCTCAGCGATGAGATAATAGATGAAATTAATAATATACATAATGATATACCAAACCCTGCGCCATAAAATATTACTTTGATATTACAAATTCTGCAGCTTCATATAGATCATTAAATATAGGGATATCGTATTTATTATTTTTTTGTATCTCTCTGCCATTGCCGGTGAGAACCCCTAAAGCTTTACAATTGACAGCACGAGCTGCTTCAATGTCACGAGGCGAATCTCCGATAGCATAACAAGATGTCAAATTAATATTCATTCTATCAGCTATATCAATATACATTCCCGGTTGAGGTTTTCTGTTAAAACTATCAGAAGATGACAATGATGGACAATATAATAAGGCAGATATTGCTCCGCCAGACTTCTCAATAAGGGATATCATTTTTAAGTTTATTTGGATGAAGTTTGATGGCGAAATAAGATCTTGATTTATCCCTGACTGATTAGAGATTATTATGATACTAAAGTCATTATCTGTAAGTAGTTTTATAGCTGAAAGACTCCTAGGTAACGGACTGAAGTCATTAGGTGTTTTAATGTAATCTGGACTATCCTTATTGATAACTCCATCTCTATCTAGAATAATATATTTTTGCTTTATCACGATAATAAAAAGTTTCTAAAATAATCAGCTACTTTAGATAATTCGAGTTTCTCCTGTTTCATTGTATCTCTATCTCTAATTGTAACAATGTCCTTCTCTAGAGTATCAAAATCAATTGTGATACATATTGGCGTCCCAATCTCATCATGCTTGCGATAGTTTTTGCCAATATTACCAGTATTTTCTACAACTACTCTGCCGAGCCTCAAGCCTTGTAAAATATTTTTTAAAGAAGTCGCTTTGTTTACAAGATCTTCATTGTTTTTTTTCAGAGGTATTACTGCTGCCTTTATAGGAGCTAGATGTGGTTTAAAAGACAAAACTATCCTTTCTTTGCCATCACCAAGTTTTTCAACATTGAAAGCTTCATTTAATATGGCTAACACTCCACGATCAACACCTGCTGAAGGTTCAATGACATACGGAACAATAAGCTTTTTATTTTCTATATCCTGTATGGCTAATTTAGTATTAGAAGCATTATTTTTAAGAGTGTTAGAGGTTAACCCTAGATCGTCTTGATTCTTACTATGAGAACCTAAATCGAAATCTGTTCTATTAGCTATTCCTTCTAACTCTTCAAGCCCGTGAGGGAATTCATACATAATATCAACTGTTGATTTAGAATAATGTGCCAAATCATCACCAGTTATGTTTAATAATTTAATCTTATTAGCTTTTATGCCTTGATCTGTCCACCACTTTAAACGGCTATCTACCCATTTTTTGTGCCAATCATCATCTGTACCTGGTAATACAAAAAACTCTAATTCCATTTGTTCAAATTCTCTCACTCTAAAAATAAAATTACGAGGTGTGATTTCATTTCTAAAAGCTTTTCCAATCTGCGCTATGCCAAAAGGCAAGGATCTAGATGTTGAATCGATAACATTTTTAAAATTTGTAAAAATTTGTTGAGCAGTTTCAGGTCTCAAGTATGCAAAATTACTACCATCATCTACAGGGCCTACTGTTGTCTTAAACATTAAGTTAAAAGGTCTTGGGTCTGTAAGATCCGCTGATCCACATGATGGGCAAGAGGAGTCAGTAATTTGATCTAACCTCCACCTTGATTTACATTTTTTACAATCTACCAGTGGATCAGTAAAAGTATCTTCATGGCCAGAAAAACGCAATACATCAGGATGAGTCAGTATAGATGCATCTAAACCTTCAACATCATCTCTGTCATATACCATGGATGACCACCATGATTGCTTGAGATTATTTTTTAGTTCAACACCAAGGGGACCATAATCATATAACCCCTGAAGACCTCCATAAATTTCATTGGATTGAAAAATAAATCCTCTTCTCTTACAAAGAGCGACAAGTTCGTCCATATTTTGTGCGGCCAATAGAGATACCTTTAAGATGATTTTTATTTCATATTATAGTGTAATTTTTAATGATTTAGATTTTTTTTATTTAATATTAAAGAATTCTATAATCATCAACTATCATACTATGCACTATAATGACACATATAGTCCTTTAACAGTGCACTTGAATGATCTATAATAGTGCATATATGTATAAACTACAATTGATATGCACTAAATCATTACAAATTTTAATAATATGTGTTGGCATGATACATGCAGTTATATTAGTACACAAATAACGTAGAGGAGTAAACAAATGAGTGTCGAGGATGTACTAAAAATAGTAAAGGAGAAAGAGGTTAAATTTATTGACTATCGCTTTACTAACACCAACGGTAAAGAACAGCATGTGACTGTTACTGCTAATGAAGATGGAATCAAAACTGATTTTGCTGAAGGCAAAATGTTTGATGGGTCATCTATAGCTGGATGGAAAGATATTAATGAATCAGACATGATTCTAATGCCTGACCCAAGCACAGCAATAATGGATCCTTTTTTTGATGAACCAACTTTGATAGTATCGTGTGATGTTATTGAACCAGCAGATGGTAAACCATACGAAAAAGATCCGCGATCAATTGCTAAAAAAGCTGAAGCGTATCTAAAAGAAACAGGAATAGCTGATCAAGCATTCTTTGGTCCAGAAAATGAATTTTTTATTTTTGACGATGTAAAATTTGAAGATAAGTTAGGAAGTTCATTCTTTTCTGTAGATTCTACAGAAGCTTGTTATAACAGTGGTAAATCTTATGAAGAAGGTAATATGGGACATAGACCGCTTGTTAAAGGGGGTTACTTTCCTGTCCCGCCAGTAGATGCACTACAAGATTGCAGATCTGCAATGGTAACAACTTGTCAAGAAATGGGAGTACCGTGTGAAGTACATCATCATGAGGTTGCAACAGCTGGACAATGTGAGATTGGAACTGTCTTTAATACACTAGTTTCTAAAGCAGACGAAGTACAAAAGTATAAATATGCAGTAATGAATGTCGCACATGCATATGGGAAAACAGCCACATTTATGCCAAAACCTTTAGTTGGAGACAATGGGACTGGCATGCATGTTCATATGTCTCTATCAAAAGATGGGAAAAATATATTTGCAGGAGACAAATATGGGAATATGTCAGATGAGGCACTAAATTATATTGGTGGGATAATAAAACATGCTAGAGCATTAAAT
>Ga0222719_10002887_pt1 | contig 15427 bp, 16 predicted proteins | sample C33_34DmetaG_FD_165039 | JGI IMG/M metagenome (GOLD analysis project Ga0222719, IMG submission 165039) | Estuarine water microbial communities from San Francisco Bay, California, United States - C33_34D | ecosystem: Environmental > Aquatic > Marine > Unclassified | place: USA: California...
CTCTTGTGCTTTCGGAATTAAGTTGGTTGAGAGGGTAGACCCATTCATAACCAAGTGTACCGCCGCCATGAATGGCAATAACCAGTTCTTTTTGGACTTCTGCCTCCTCCTCTAAAAAATGCAGCCCATTTTTTAGTTGAACCAAAACAAGACCAGATTCGAAGACATTTTTTTTACTATTTATTAGATCGAAACTATTCGGGTGCAGAAATAATTGAACAAAAAATAAAATAAAAAGCAGTTTTCTCATTTAAATTTTTCGAGCAACCAGTAACCAAGCCAGGTATTCACTACCAACTTCAAAGTGGACATGACCAATGCAGGAAATTGATAAAAGAAATCAAGCAAAGCGTTCCAAAACCAAGAATATACCCAATCGTGGAGAAATTTTAAATTATCCACCAGAAACTCTTTAGTTGATAAGCCAAAAAATGTGTAGTCTGAGGTAAAAACTATCCATAGCTGCCATAAAATGAAGCCCACTTGAATCGGTGATGTGTAAATTAATATGTAGGCGAAATAGAGGCCTGCTTTATTCATTGCTGTTTTGAATTATTTCTTTTGGTGGCTGCACAAATGGCCAAAAGATTTGGTAAAACATCGGAGCAGATTTTAAATTTTCTACCCCAAACTCCTTTGGATAGTCTCTGGTAATGATTGCTGTGCCAAAAATAACATCCCATAGAAATAAAAAGTTGCCATAGTTCCCTTTGTAGTTAGTGTTTGGGTCTGATTTATATTTTCCATGGTGGGCAAAATGAGTTGCTGGGGTAGATATGGTGCGTTCGACAAACCACATCAAAGGAGAAAGCCATTTAATTTTGTACAAAGGCTTGTCCCATCTGATATCTGAGTGTGCACCATAGATCACCGTCATTTTCATGCATATGTAAACAACATAGACCCATCCAGAACCCAAAAAAAGCAACATACCAGAGAACCATAAGCTTGGCATGAATAAGTAATAAAAAGGATTGTTGCGATAAACAATTCTCACCGATAAGTATTCAGCTTCGTGATGAGGTCTATGCAAGTGATAAAGCATAGGGACGTTGTGTACAGTTCGGTGCCACCAATACTGCGTTAAATCATCAAACAACAACAGCAAACCAAAGACAACCAAAAATGGCCAATTTAAAATTAAGTCTTGGGCATCGGGCACTACTTGAGAGGTAAGAAAATATCCTGAAGCAACAACAAAGGGCTGGATGAAAAACAACAACATCACACCCGTAACTATTTCAACTATGCCGTCTGACGACTTTTCTCTTGGCTTGTTAAAGAATTTCTTTTGGTAGATTTCTAAAATCACAAAAACCAACCAAACACCAATTAAAAATAAAGTTTCAGGTCTCATTCTTTTTCGCGTAGTTTTCTAAAAAGCATTCCAAAGCCATATAAAAACCATGAAAATACTAGACCCCACCATAGCACAAAAACCCAATCATTTTTATTAGTGCCATTCCAGCCAAGCCATTCAAAAAGAAATGCTTCGTTAAAAAGATTGAGGGCAAATAAAGCAAACAATCCAAACACCCATTTAATGGCAAATTTCCAGGTTTCTTTAAAATCTTTTGCCTTAAGAATGGCTACACAAGAAATTATCAGAAAAACAGCAATGATAAAAAGAATTTTCTCCATTTAGTTGAGCGCCTCCTTAATTGCTGGATGGATAATTTTGCCATCCATTATATTTACCCCAGCTGCTAAATGCTCATTGTCACTTAAACTTTTGCTAAGACCACTTTTAACAATCTCTTCAATGAATGGCAGAGTGGCTTCATTAAGGGCAAGGGTTGAAGTAAGTGGCACAGCTCCAGGCATATTTGTTACACAGTAGTGTGTGACGTCCTCAACCTTATAAATTGGGTTATCGTGAGTTGTGGGTTTGCTGGTTTCAAAACATCCGCCTTGATCAATAGAAATATCAACCATTACACTCCCTGGCTTCATCTCCGACAACATCTCTTTGGTTACAACCTTTGGCGCTTCTTTACCAACAACATAAACTGAACCTATAACAAGATCTGAAGATGAAATAGATTCAATAATTTTTTCCTCAGATGAAATTAAATACTTGATATTATTAGAGCCAAATTCAGCTTCAAGGTCAGAAAGTTTGGCTTCTGATAGATCCAGAATATTAACTTTTGCACCAGTAGAAATGGCTTTTTTTATTGCTTCTTTACCAGCAACGCCTGCCCCTATTACTGTTACTGTTCTTGGTTCTATCTGATCGACACTACCTAACAATGTGCCAATACCTTGGTTTGGTTTTAGTAAGAAATACTGACCCACAACAATGCTTATCTTTCCAGCTATTTTGCTCATAGGAGATAGGAGGGGCAAAGAACCATCTGAAGCCGTAACAGTTTCATATGCTATGCCTGTTACACCAGTCCCAAGCAGTTTTTTAGCTTGCTGTTTGTCGCCAGCTAAGTGCAAATAGGTGAATAATGTTTTATCAGGTGTAAGGTATTTAAGCTCTTCCTCTTGCGGCTCTTTTACCTTAATAATTAATTCAGAATTTGAAAATATTTCCGCTGCAGTGTCTAGAATAGTTGCGCCATTGTTAACAAACATCTCGTCCGTAAAACCTATTTCTAGGCCAGCAGACTTTTCAACAAAAACATCGGCTCCCAATTTTGCAAGACGACCAACGGATTGCGGAGTAAGGCTTACCCTATGTTCATTATTTTTTATCTCTTTTGGAACACCTAGCTTCATATGAGTATATTTTAACTCTGTATTTCTGGGACTGATAGATTTAAGTTGGTTGAATAAAAACGAAACCAATTAATTAAGATCAGCTTCTTGGGTTTGGGCGCCAACTTCAGCAGCAATTTCATTGGGAACTAACATCGTCAAAGCGTAGTGAAGAATTTTCCAATCTCCTTCAATTAACTGCACAACACCAGTACCTCTACAATGTCCTAGCTTTTCATTAAAAAGAACTTCATCAAACCAACGCATATCGCCAAGCCCCTCCCAGTTGCGCTCAACAACTGAATAAGTCCAACCATTGCCGTCAGCAAATGCTGGCTTTGCATAAGCTTTAAATTCTTCTATTGTCCAACGCTCAGTTTTATCTGTGCCTAGAAAGATTGCATCTGAGGCATAACGATCAAAATAGCTCTGATAATTTCCCTCGTGTGCATCTTGATGAAGACCATCTAAAAGCCTATTAATGGCATCAAGCGTATCATCACCTTTGCTTAAAAATGGCAAGAACATTATGAGCAGCAAAAGAAAGTGTACGAATTTCATGTTTTTATAAAATTAATCAGTGTTTGAAATTACTCCACCGTAGCAGAGTGTTCTTAACCCAACCCATATTCTCTGCGTTTTTTGTGGTGTTTGAGTGAGTAGAGTTTTGGTTGCATGATAACTGCATTAATCACTCTTGATCTCTTTACCATCTATATAATTCTTTTCTTTAACAAGTTCTCCAGACTCCGAGAAACTTCTATATAAACCGTTTCTTTTTCCATTTTTGTATTGTGTTTCTGACTGTAAGATTCCAGATGGAAAATAAAATCTAGAATAACCGTCACGTCTTCCTTTTAAAAAAGTTTCTTCCATAAAAATATTTCCATTTTCATGGTATTCCTGAACAAGTCCGTCCAAAAGACCATTTTTATAATTTTCAATAAAATCCAGATCACCGTTTTCAAAATATTGATATTTTATTTCCTCAGTTAGTTGACCAAGATTGTAGGTTGCACTCGTTAGGGTTCTTCCTTCCCATGTGAACTCTTCAAACTGACCATCCAGTTCATCTTGTTTAAAAAATCCTTTTCTCGAGATTTGCCCGTTAGAAAAATAATCTACAAACTCGCCTTCTTTGACCCCATCAACATAATTTAAAGTAGATCTTAACTGGTCATTTCCATAGTAGGATGAAAACTCACCATGAAACTTGCCATTGTTGATATACCCCTTATTAACTGATGTTCCCGGTATGTTAAAGACTGGTCCTGTAAAAACATTATTGGTTTCTCGATTATAGTAAATGCCATCTCTTTCTTTGAGCAGTCCAAAGTTAACCGGATCAGCAGATTGGGAACACCCAATTAGAGTTATTAAAATAAGAAATAAACTGAAATTTTTCATGATTTTATTTTGCCACAACTCCTTGTTATTGTCCTATAAATACACACAAGAGATCGCAACAAGTCATATCAACTCCTCATGAGTTACGCTAATAAGAAAAAACAGGTGAAATTTGTGAAGTAGTTTTTACTGGGATTAAATTTCTATAATTTTTAAAACCCCAGAGAATGTGGGGAATTAATAAGGATTGGGTTAAGACTACTCTACCGTAACGCTCTTTGCAAGGTTTCGCGGCTTGTCTACATCCGTGCCTTTATAAATTGCTGAGAAATACGAAATTAACTGCATAGGCACTATGCTTATTACTGGATTGAGGAGATCAATCGTTTTAGGAATTTTGATATGACCACCGTCTTTGCTAATTGTTGTTTTACCAAGAGGACCAATTGAGAAAACCTTGCCTTTTCGAGCTGATACTTCCTGCAAGTTGGAAAGAATTTTATCTAAGTGTTCATTGTCTGGCACCACAGCAATAACAGGCATATTTTTATCAATTAATGCCAAAGGTCCATGCTTTAACTCCCCAGCCGGATATGCTTCGGCGTGTATGTAAGAAATTTCTTTAAGCTTAAGTGCGCCCTCTCTAGCTATTGGAAAGTACATTCCACGGCCTAAAAACAATGCACTGTTTTTATTAAAGATCAGTTTTGCTACTGCTTTATAAGTGTCCAAATCTTTTAAAGTCTTTTCAATATTTTTTGGCAGCTCGAGTAGAGCGCTTGAAATGTTTGCTATCGATTTTGCCGGCTTGTTGTGAACTTTCATCAAGGTTAGTAAAAGTAGGCATAAGCTAGAAAGTTGGGTTACAAAAGCTTTGGTCGAAGCTACTCCAATTTCAGGCCCAGCATTGGTGAGCAGCGTGTAGTCGGATTCTCTACACAGTGAGCTATTTGCGACGTTACAAATAGTTAAAGTGACGGGATCATCGGTTTTGTTTGCAAAACGCAATGAAGCCAAAGTGTCTGCTGTCTCACCCGATTGAGATACTGTAACCAGCAATGTTTTCTTTGTTTTAATGGGTTCTTGGTACTGATACTCAGAACCATAATCAACCCTACAATTAATGCCCAAGAACTTGTGAGCCCAATATTCAAAAATTCTCCCTGCATGGTAACTGGTGCCACACGCTATAACTTGAATATTTGAAATATCTGCTACAGCCTGCTCAAAGCCAGCACCAAAAACTCCTTCTTGGGCTCCATTTTTTGAAACTCTGCCTGCGATGGAATTTAAAATTGCTTGGGGTTGCTCAAAAATTTCTTTCTCCATGAAGTGGTTGTAACCTCCAAGGTCGTTTGTGTATGCAGTTGAATCAACCTCCTGGGTTTTGATGTTTTTAGATGTGCCATTTTTGCCAATAATTTCAATTTTGTTTTGTCCAATAATAGCTATTTGCCCATCGTTTAAGAATTTAAACCTATTGGTTACTTGCGATAAGGCCATGATGTCTGAAGCAATGAAATTCTCATCCACCCCTTCACCCACAACCAGAGGAGAGTGTTCTCTTGCTCCAATAATTTGCTCAGGCTCATTTTTATCAAGAACACCAAGCGCAAAAGCACCTTTAAGATCTTTCGTGGCTCTAAGAACAGCAGAATCAAAGTCATGTCCTTGTTCTCTGTAGAGGTAAATTAAATGGGCAATAACCTCTGTATCTGTATCAGACTTAAATTTAAAACCCTCAGCTTTAAGTTTTTCCCTTAGCTTGTCGTGATTCTCAATTATGCCATTGTGAACAATGTAAATTTCGTTGGAGCTTGATTGGGGGTGGGCATTTTTAACGCTTGGAACTCCATGAGTGGCCCACCTAGTATGTGCTATGCCAATATTGGGTTCATGTTCATTAACAATTGATTTTTCAAGCTCAGCAACTCTACCAATGGTTTTTACTTGATTAACTTTGCTGCCTTGTCTGTAAGCAACCCCAGCTGAATCGTATCCGCGATATTCCAATCTTTTTAACCCCTCCACTAAGATGGGTAAAACATTTCTCTTGGATACGCCGCCAACAATCCCGCACATTACTTCTTCTTCCAGTTTTTCTTAGTTGATTGTCTGGACCTGCCAAATGCTAAAGAATTGTTTGGCACATCTTGAGTAATTACTGATCCTGCTGCTATATATGATTTTTTGCCAATGTTTAGTGGGGCAACCAACGATGAGTTGGTGCCAACAAAGACATTATCACCAATGGTGGTCTTATTTTTATTTTTGCCGTCGTAGTTGCAAGTGATTGTGCCAGCACCAATATTGGTTTTTTTGCCAATCTCAGCATCGCCCAAGTATGCATGATGATTTGCTTTTGAATTTGTACCAATTTTTGAGTTTTTGACCTCTACAAAATTTCCAATCTTGCTAGAACTGTCAAGCACAGCTCCATTGCGTAGTCTTGCAAAAGGACCAACCTCGACGTTGGAGCTAATCTTGCTGTCTTCGATTGAACAAAAGTCTTTTATTGTTGAGTTGGCACCAATATTTACGTTTGATAGCAGCGCATTTGACTCAATGACAACATTATCACCAAGCCAAACTTTGCCTTTAATGGTGACGTTGTTACCTATTCTGACATCTTTGCCGACGCTGAGCTTACCCTCTACGTAACACGTTGATTCGTCCTTAAAAATTGCCCCTTTATTTTTAGCACTTTTGATGTTCATCTTAACCAGAGCTTTATATAAGTGACCAAGTTCGGATTTGTTATTAGCACCCAGAACCTCATCTGGAGTTGTTGTATGGGAGCCAACTTTAAGCTCCATTTTGGTGGCATATTCAACCAAATCTGTGAGGTAATATTCCCCAGCTGAATTATTTCTAACTAGTCCTCTTAAGCCTTTTTTCAAAAACTCATTTTCAACCACCATGATCCCACTAAATATTTCATTAATCTTCTTTTCATCACTAGAAGCATCAGCTTCTTCTCTAATACCAATAGGATCTTTTTTTTGCGACCTAACAATCCTTCCATAACCTTTAGGGTCATCTAGCACTGTTGTAAGAATTGATATTTTTTTTCTTGCTGATGATCTGATGAGTTTTTTTGCTGTCTTTTCCGTTAATAGCGGCACATCGGAATACAAAATAATAGTTTTACCTTTGTCTGGAATGTAAGGTGCTGCTTGCTTAACTGCATGACCTGTTCCAAGGCGTTCTTTTTGTTCGCAGAAAATGTAATCTCCATCATTATTTTCCAAAACGTATTTTTTTACCTCGTCTTTCTTATACCCTGTAACCAAAAAAACCTGGGCAGGTTTAAGTTTCTTAATAGCATTAAGAGAATGCTGCACCAAAGGCATATCTCCCAACATAACTAAGGGTTTTGGTTGGGATGTTTTCATTCTCTTGCCTTCACCAGCGGCAAGCAATACTACACTTAAGCTCATAACTTTGGGTTTATAAATTAAACTCAATTTTTAAGTTTAACGTTCTTTTTAAGAGCTTCAATAGCTCTTAATTGAGATAGGGATTGATTTAATTGTGATGAAACTTCTGCAAAGTCTTTTTGATCCTTCTTATCTTTCAGAAGTTTTTCCGCTTCCTCTTTGGCTTTAAGAATTTTCGCTTCATCTAAATCATCAGCTCTAACAGCAGAATCAACTAGAATGGTGATGCTTTCTGGTTGAACTTCAGCAAAGCCACCATTGGTAAAGAATACTTCTTCGCCTGAATCTTGAATCATTCTAACGGGACCAGGTTTCAATATTGCCAGCAATGGTGAATGGCCTTTAACAATTCCTAGCTGGCCCTCTTGGCCATCCATTACAACCATTTTAGCTTCTCCCTCAAAAAGAGTTTTTTCTTGGGAGATGAAACTTATATTAATCACTCTTAACTGTTTTTGCCTTCTCTAGTGCTTCGTCAATGGAGCCGACCATGTAAAAGGCTTGCTCAGGTACATCGTCGTGAACGCCCTCAAGAATTTCTTTAAACCCTTGGATAGTATCCTTAACTGAAACATACTTTCCAGGAGAGCCTGTAAAAACTTCCGCAACAAAGAAGGGTTGAGATAAAAACTTCTCAACTTTTCTAGCTCTAGAAACAGTCTTCTTGTCCTCGTCTGAAAGTTCATCCATGCCCAAAATCGCAATGATATCTTTAAGCTCTTTATATCTTTGCAGCACACCCTGAACTCTCTGAGCCACATCATAGTGCTCTTGACCTACAACCAATGGATCAAGTTGTCTTGATGTTGAATCCAACGGATCCACCGCAGGATATATTCCGAGCTCAGCAATTCTTCTTGATAGCACCACAGTGGCATCTAAGTGAGCAAAGGTTGTAGCAGGAGAAGGATCAGTTAGGTCGTCGGCTGGGACGTAAACAGCCTGAATAGATGTGATCGAACCAGTTTTTGTTGAGGTAATTCTCTCTTGCAAAACCCCCATTTCCTCAGCCAAGGTTGGCTGATATCCAACAGCTGATGGCATTCTTCCCAGTAGAGCTGAAACCTCAACCCCAGCAAGCGTGTATCTGTAAATATTGTCGACAAATAACAAGACATCTCTGCCTTCGTCCCTAAACTTTTCAGCCATTGTTAAGCCTGTTAAAGCTACTCTTAGCCTGTTCCCTGGAGGCTCATTCATCTGACCGTAGACTAGTGACACTTTGTCTAAAACTTTTGACTCTGTCATTTCGTGGTAAAAGTCGTTGCCTTCTCTAGTTCTTTCACCAACACCAGCAAATACTGAATAGCCTGAGTGCTCAATCGCAATGTTTCGAATAAGCTCCATCATATTTACTGTTTTACCGACACCAGCACCACCAAACAAGCCAACTTTTCCACCTTTAGCAAATGGGCAAACCAAATCGATAACCTTGATACCTGTCTCTAAGATTTCATTTGAATCAGATAGATCAACATAGGCAGGGGGCTTTCTGTGAATAGGCATTCTTTCTTCTGTTTTAACTTTCCCTTTCATATCGATAGGGTCGCCTAAAACATTCATAATACGGCCTAAAGTGGCTTCACCCACTGGAACACTAATAGGAGCTTTTGTATTTTTTACTTTAAGGCCTCTTTTTAGGCCTTCAGTAGTACCCATAGCAACAGTTCTAACAATCCCGTCTCCAAGTTGTTGCTGAGTTTCAAGCACAAGGTTGGTTTCCTCAATCACAAGTGCGTCATAAATGTTAGGGATATTTTCCCTATCAAATTCCACGTCGATAACCGCACCGATTATCTGTTTTACTACGCCAATATCGCTCATTTTTTCTCCTATTAAATTGCTGCGGCTCCTCCAACAATTTCCGACAGCTCCTGTGTGATAGCAGCTTGTCTGGCATTGTTATAAACCAGCTGTAAACTTTTTATTATTTCTTCAGCATTTTCCGATGCATTTTTCATAGCAATCATTTTTGCTGCTTGTTCGCAGGCATTGTTTTCTATAACGGCCTGATAGATTTGTGTTTCTATAAATCGCTTCAATAAACGATCTAATATTTCTTTGGAACCCGGCTCGTATATGTAGTCCCAAACTTTGTGTGCTTCTCCTTCGGTGCTAATTTCAGCAATAGGTAAAAGCTCTTTTTTAAAAGGTTTTTGAGTCATGGTGTTAATAAATTCATTAGCAAATAAGTAAACATTGCCTACCGAACCAGATTCAAACTCTTTTATTGCTGCTTGTGCTGAGCCAACAACATCTTCAACACTAGGAATGTCCCCAAGCTTTGTAGCAGTTGCTAGCACTTCTACATTTTTAAGTTTAGAAAAAGTGTCGGCGGCTTTTTTGCCAAATAAAACCAATTTGATTTTCCGGCCTTTCTTCTGGTTGTCCGACATAAGGTTCAGTGCTTGCTTAAAAAGGTTGGTATTTAACCCACCACATAAACCTTTGTCAGTACCAACAATAATATAGACATCTGTTTTCTCCTCACTAACCTGGAAGAAGGGGTGACGATACTCCGAGCTGGCTTTTGATAAATTATCGATTAGCTCAATTATTTTTTTAGAATAAGGTTTGCCTTTACTCATAGCATCTTGTGTTTTTTTCATTTTGCTAGAAGCGACAAGCTCCATGGCAGACGTAATTTTTTTGGTATTTTGAACGCTACCTATTTTTTTTCTAATTTCTTTGGTTTGAGCCATTAAAATGATCCCTCTTTCATAAAACCGTCTAAAATTTTTGTGTATTTCTTTTCAAGATCATCATTCCAATCACCAGTTTTATTAACTTCTTCCCAAACATCTTTATGTTTGGATTTAAAGTAGTCTCTAAGGTTGTCTTCAAAAGATTGCATGCGCTCTTTCTCAACGTTTTTCAGGTATTTGTATTCAATAGCAAATAAGACAATAGATATACAAGCAACTGATCTTGGTGAAAACTGCTTTTGTTTTAATAGTTCTGTGATTCTTTGGCCGTCTTCAAGCTGTTCCCGAGTTGCATCATCAAGATCGGAAGCAAACTGTGAGAACGATTCAAGCTCTCTAAATTGAGCTAGTGCCAGCTTAACACCGCCACCAAGTTTTTTAATAATTTTAGTTTGTGCAGCACCACCAACCCTTGAAACAGAGATGCCGGGGTTAATGGCTGGTCTTATCCCAGAATTAAATAGGTCTGTCTCTAAAAATATTTGTCCATCTGTAATTGAAATCACATTGGTAGGAATAAAAGCAGACACATCACTTGCTTGAGTTTCAATAATAGGTAAAGCAGTTAAGGAGCCTGTTTTACCTTTAACTTTGCCTTCAGTAAAACGCTCAACGTAGTCTGGGTTTACTCGAGCTGCTCTTTCCAACAACCTTGAGTGCAAATAAAAAATATCCCCTGGGAAAGCTTCACGACCAGGAGGTCTTTTTAAGAGCAATGATATCTGTCTATAAGCAACAGCGTGTTTGGAAAGGTCATCATAGATGATGAGAGCATCCTCACCTCTATCTCTAAAATATTCTCCCATGGTGCAACCAGAATAAGGCGCAATAAATTGAAGAGAAGCAGCTTCAGCTGCTGTAGCAGAAACCACAATAGTGTTTTTTAAGGCATCTGCCTCTTCTAGTTGGCGTACTACTGTTGCAACTGTTGATTGTTTTTGGCCAACTGCAACATAGACACAAGTAATGTTTGAATTTTTTTGATGAATAATGGTATCGATAGCAATAGCGGTTTTACCTGTTTGTCTGTCACCAATGATAAGCTCACGTTGACCTCTACCAATTGGCACCATTACATCAATAGACTTTAATCCTGTTTGTACTGGCTGATCGACAGACTGTCTATCAATAACACCTGGCGCAACAACTTCAATTGCAGAAAAACCATCTGATTTAATTTCTCCTTTCCCATCTAAAGGTCTTCCAAGAGCATCAATTACTCTTCCTTTTAGAGCTTCACCAACTGGCACCTCGAGAATTCTGCCAGTTGTCTTTACTTTTTGTCCTTCTTTGATGTGCCCTGCATCACCAAGCACAACAGCACCTACAGAGTCTGTCTCCAGATTAAGGGCCATTCCTAGTGTTCCTTCACCAAAATCCAAAAGCTCACCATACATAGCTTCTTCAAGACCATATATTTGAACAATGCCATCAGCTGTTGAGATTACTTCCCCAACATTTGCTTCAGCTTGTGCTCCCTGGAATCCATCAATCTTCTTTTGAATGATGGTGGAAATCTCTGAGGGGTTAATTTTTGTACTCATTTTTTCTCCTTTAATTAATAAGTGTGGTTTGTAGACCGTTAATTTTGTTGTTTATGCTTAAATCAATTTCACTATCTTTGTATTTAAGGATTATTCCGCCCAAGACGTTGTCATTAATTTCGTAGCTAACAGGGGTTTCAGTTCCAATGTGCTCTCTAACGAAAACATTAACCTTGTTTTGCACCTCTTCATTTGGTTTTTTGTTAACAAATACTCTGACAGGAATGTTGTTAAGTTCTTTTTGAGCATAAGTAACGAAGTATTCAAATATCCCAGGAAATAACTCGTATCTATTATTGGCATCAATGGTTTTGATGAACGAAGTTAGCTCCTCTGATGACCCAAAAAGGTCTATGGCAAAGCTAAGTTTCTTGTCTTTAGAAATTGTTTTGTTTTTGAAAAAGCTGCTTAAGCTTCTGGTGTTTGATTTGGTGTAGCTTTGGAAAAGCTCAATAACCTCAGGCACATCTGCTCTATTAAGAGATCTAAAAAGGCCCTTGGAATATACCTCAAACAATTTATTCATTTTCTAAAGTCGTTTAGGCTCTCTTTAATTGTGTCATCGTGGTCTGTAGATGAAACCTCTTTTGAGACAATTTTTTTCACGGCAGCCATTACATTAACAGCGAAATCTTTTTCCAAAGATTTTTTGGCATTTACAACTTCTTTGTCTATTTCTGCTTGAGCAGAGTTAACAATTCTGTCTTTTTCTTCGTTGGCTTTGTTTTTTGCATCGTCAACTATTTTGTCGGCCTGTTGCTTTGCATTATCTAGAACTTTTTTAGCCTCTGTCTTGGCAGATTTGACCATAGAATCAGCTTCTTCTTGTGCTTTTATAATTTTCTTTGCACTTTCTTCTGAATCTTTAAGTCCTTGTTCTATTTTCTCAGCTCTCTCTTCCATTGCAGCCAATAATGGTGGCCAAACAAATTTCCAACAAAACCAGACAAATAGCCCGAAAGCTATCATTTGCCCTAAAAGTGTAGCGTTTAAATTCATTGTTTATGCAACAAACAATACGTAAAAAGCCAAACCAACAGAAATCATTGGCACAGCATCAACCAAACCAATACCTAAAAAGTATGTTGGTCTTAATTGGTCTTCTAGTTCTGGTTGTCTTGCAATTGACTCGATTAGCTTAGAGCTTAATACCCCTGCGCCAACTCCAGCTCCAATCGCTGCCAAACCAAACATAATTCCTGCTCCGATAAATTTTGCAGCTTCTACATCCATATTCACAACCTCCTTAATGTTGTTCAAATTTTTCGTGTGCCATATTCATATAGACCACCGTAAGCATCATAAAAATGAATGCCTGCAGCACCACTATCAAAATATGAAATATTGCCCAAATCAAACTTAGTGTTATACCAGCTAAGTTTAAACCTATGCCTGTTAAAGTTAATTCTGCAAGATTAATGGATACCATGCCAGCAATCAATAAAAATATCATTTCTCCTGCATACAAGTTGCCGTAGAGTCTAAGCGCCAAAGAAAGCGGTTTAGCTATCAAATCTACTATTTCAATAAAAAGGTTGGCTGGTAGCATCCATGGCCCGAATGGGTGCAGCGATATCGATTTGACAAACCCGACAAAGCCTTTGGATTTGATGCTAAAAATCAAATATAAAACGAACACTGAAAGTGCAAGTGCTGCGGTTAGGTTAAGATCGGTAGTTGGCACAACTTTTAGGTATGGCACACCAAGCAGCTCCGCTGGATAAGGTATAAGATCAACTGGAACCAAATCCATAACGTTCATTAACAGAACCCAAAAAAAGATTGTTAAGGCCATAGGTGCTATCAGGGTATTTTTGGCCGCCTTAAAGGTTCCTTTAACTACTCCGTTAATAAAATCAATCATCATTTCAATAAAGCACTGAAGTTTGGTTGGGTTTTCTAAAGAAAAGTTTTTGGCTGCTCGAGCAAAAAGAAATACAAATATGCTGCCCAGCAAGATGGAGAAGAAAAGGGTGTCTATATGGAGCGCCCAAAACCCCATCGCCTCGACATCTGTTTTGTTGTTAGCAAGATGCCACCCATCTTCAGTTAGGGTCTCTTTGCAATATTTGCTGCCATCATAATCCATTCCTTTATCTTGGCAGTAAGTGTCCTTTTCGGCGGAAGAATCTCCTTTGGCATAAAACTTTCTTTCGTGCCCCTCAGGCAAAGGGCCATACACCAAATTTTGTAAATGGTGGGCTAAATATTCTTGAAAAGTACGTCCCGAGCTTTCAGATGCCATAGGTGCGGTAATTTTAATGTAATTTTAGTTTTGTTTACAGGGTTAAATAGAAATTTTCTCAATGATTCCGTCGAGCTCGTCGTAAGAGTAATATTTTATAGTTAGTTTTCCCTTGCCCTTTTTGTCATCAATGGTAACTTTAGAGCCAAGCTTAGAGCTTAATGCAGACTCTAGATTAATTTCATCTCTTGTTTTTTCTTTACTGGTGGTTTTTGTAGATTTTTCTTTTAAGAGGTTTTCAAGGGCTCTTACTGATAGGTTTTCTTTTACAATTCTTTCGGCCAAAGCTTCTGCCTTTATTGTTTCAAGACCAAGCAAAACTTTGGCGTGACCCTCGGATATATTCCCAGAACTGATTTCTTTTTGTATTTTCTCTGACAAGGTTAATAGCCTTAATGAATTAGCTACTGAGCTTCTCGGCTTTCCAATGCTTTTTGATAGTGCTTCTTGGGTGTAATTAAATTCCTCTTTCAGCCTTTGGTAACCCCTAGCAACCTCTATGGCATCCAGATCCTCTCGTTGTACGTTTTCAAGAATGGCAATTTCCAAAGACTTGGTGTTTGAGGCTTTAGTGATCGAAATTGGTACTTTTTTTAATCCAGCAATTTTTGCTGCTCTTAGTCTTCTCTCTCCCGCTATTAACTCATAGCCTTTAGTGGTCTCTCGCACTACTAGGGGTTGAATAATTCCATGTTCTTTAATGGAGCTTGCAAGGTCTTCAAGCTTTTCATCATCAAAAAAAGTTCTTGGTTGGTATTGGTTTTCTGTAATTTTTGCAATTGGTACTTCATTGGTTGTTTCGGTTTTTGTTGCCTTGGTTGGTTTTTTCGTTGTGGGTGTTTTTTTTACATCACCCAACAAAGCTTCAAGCCCTTTATTTAGTGGTTTTTTTCCTGCCATTTTCAAATTTTCTTATAAACTCGCCAGACAAACTTAAGAATGCCTCAGCACCTATAGACTTTATATCATAATCCAGTATTGATTGACCATAGCTGGGAGCCTCTGCCAATTTAACATTTCTTGGGATAATGGTGTTGAGAACCAGATCTTTGAAATGGCCCTCAAGCTCTGAGGAAACCTGGTGTGTGAGATTGTTTCTCCAGTCTGCCATGGTGCGCAATATGCCAGCTATTTTAATATTAAGATTTCTGGCTTCATTTAGTTGGTCTATTGTGGATTTAAGTGTAACAAGCCCTTCTAAAGCGTAATATTCACACTGTACGGGCACAAGAACATTCTGACAATATTCCATCGCATTAATTGTTAAGAGGTTGAGAGAGGGTGGGCAATCAAAAACAATGTAATCAAAATCTTTTTTATTTATTTTAAGGTTGCTTGAAAAAAACTTTTCTCTTTTGTTAGTGTTTTCAATAATCTTTTCAGTGGCGACAAGATTTGAGTTGGCTGGAAAAATTTTATAGCCGCCTGTAGCGTCTTTTA
>Ga0222719_10002888_pt1 | contig 15424 bp, 14 predicted proteins | sample C33_34DmetaG_FD_165039 | JGI IMG/M metagenome (GOLD analysis project Ga0222719, IMG submission 165039) | Estuarine water microbial communities from San Francisco Bay, California, United States - C33_34D | ecosystem: Environmental > Aquatic > Marine > Unclassified | place: USA: California...
TATCGGCATTGGCTTGAGAGCTGAAGTACAGGACCTCAAAATCGGTAGCACTTTGAGAGCCCAAAACCTGTGATGTTACTAGGGCGTCAAAATCGACATCAGATATTCCATCGTTATTGTCGTCGCATAGCTTTAAAGTACCTGGATCATTGGCTGTTGGACTTTCATAAATGGTAAGATCGGTAGTAGAAACTTGAGTTTCTGTTTCGGTGACAATGGTTACAGTTACGGTGTAATCTCCGGCTGATGCATAAGTGTTTGATGGATTTGTCAAATTTGAGCTTTGTCCGTCTCCAAAATCCCAATTAATACTTAAAATAGCTTCTGAAGTTGAAATCGAGAAATTGGTTGTTTGTCCCAAACAATCGTTATCGTATTGAATATTGGCTACAAGGAAGGATTGAATAAAAGGGGGCAGTCCTAAAGTAGCAAAAGTTCCACTAGCAAGCGGTTGTGCAAAGGGTTGATAATTAGCGTCAACACCCACAATATCTGGAGAAACAATGACATCCAATGCAGATGAATTAGAAGAGTTACAGATATATATTTTTCCGTCTGGACCAAGCTGCATCGCTCCAATAAATCCTGATCCGCTGTGGAGCACGGTTTCTGACAAACTGATATCTGGGGCATCGAGGTGATATTGTCTTACTGCATTTCCTCCAGAAACATAAGTGATTTTAGAGTCTTGGGAAAAGGCAACCCCATAGAAGGATATACCGCTTATTAACTCAAGCGGATTACTCACAACGCCAGTACTGTTGTCAAAATCATAGAGCCAAGCCGATCCAGAATTAAAATCGTACTCACCCTGCGTTAAACCATTTTGATTATGAGCCGCAACTAACTTGCTTCCATCTGGCGAGGATTTGAGATAACCAATGGCATTACGTCTGTAGCCGTTTGTTGTAATGAGTGGTGTGGTAACAGACTCTACTGGCGTTGTATTTACCCCAGAAGCATCGACGCGAAAGGCATAAAAGGTGTCCATAAAATGGGTGATTAACCAGTAGGATTGACCGTCATCATGCTCCACAGCGGTAATCTTTTCACTGCACTTAAATTTTGGTTCTTCTGAGTCAGAAGTATCATAAGTAATCAGATGAACATTTTTTTCATTAACGTCAACATCGCCATTACCGCCATTTAAAGTAAGATCAATCAAAGAATAATTCAGTCCGTTGTTGTAGCCGTCATCGGCACCTGGAACTACAGATGTTGTCCCTTCGGAATAAAAATTGATCGGAGTTCCAGCGTTGTTAGAAGGTCCTTGATCGGGATAGGCCCAGCCGTTGTTGTGATGAGGTTCATCAACTGTAAAAACGTAATACTGATTTAAATTACCTGGTCTTGGAACGATTAGTGCAGAGCTCGTGCTCGATGGATCACCCAATAAGCCAGTGTCATTGTTGTAGTCTGCATTTGGCATGATCTGATGATTGGCATCCCAAACGTTTCGACCATCTGTGTAAAACAGTAAATTGCCATTGACATCAGAAATAGATGAACATCCCTCGTTGGTGCTAATAGTGCTAGCTGCAGCTGCAGAGGCTGTAACCGTTCCCGTAAGATTGTCGAAAACTAAACCAGCTCCATTACCGAAAAACCAGTGATTGGCTTCACCTTGGGCAAAAGCGCCCATAGCACCGCAAATTAATGTCAATAAAAGAACACTGTTTTTCATTTACCTCTATTCGAGTTGTAAATGTACTATAAATCCCTTTTTTTTAGAAGAAAGTAGGATGAAAAGAGAAAAATACAAGTCCAAATAAGAACTGTGCCGATCTCAAGCGAATGGACACTGTAATCGTATGCTAAGTCAGTTTGATCTGGAAATTTGGAAATTAAAATACGCTGAAAAGGCTGATCAATGAGTTTATACATGGATTTTAACGGAAACATATCTTGAATAATCTCAGGTAAGCTACTGTCAGTATTGCGGAAGTTATATTTCATGATACCGTAAACTACCCATTCGCCAATAAATAGGACAAAAAGAAACCCCAAGGCAAAAGCAGAGCGTTTGAATAAAACACCAAAAAACAAACACAGACTAAAAAAACCGACCAATTTGATAAAATAGGCCAATACAAATTCGGTGCCTTGAATGATGATACTCAACTCGTCATAGCTTGAATAGTACAATCCAATACCTAAGGACAAAACAAAAATTAAAATCGTTGATATCAAGGAAAAGAAAACTATGGTGTAAAACTTGGACCTGATAAACTGGTTTTTGCTTAGTCCGTCAATGAGATTTTGTTTTAAGGTACGGTTACTGTATTCATTGCCAATCATACTAACCACTACAATAGCGAAGAAAAATTTGAACTGAGCAGCAAAGAAAGTAGTAATATGCCAAATGATCGGAAAATTAAAAACCCCTAATTCTCCCAGTTCTAGAGTAAACAGTCCAAAAAAATCTATTTTAAAAGAGGCAAGTAGTAAAACAAAAAAAGGAAGGACAAAGGATATAAAAATCAGCACTTTACTGGCTCTATTTAGCCATAGCTTTTGCAATTCTAATTGGAGCAACATCAGTTCAGCCTTCATGACGGTATGGTTTGATCTGTTAAAGACAGAAATTGTTCTTCTAAACTCGCTTTGCGTTTCACCAAGTGATTTAGGATAATACCCTGTTCAAACAGCAATTTGTTTAAATCTATGGATTCCATGGGTTGAGTTAGAATGACTTTTATCCTTTCGCCATCCATAGAAATTGTTCCGAAATTAGGATTAGATTCTAAATACGCTTTCAATGCCTTTGTATTTTGAGTTTGTAATTCAAAAAATCCATAACTAGCAATCATCTCATCTACAGGGCCAGCGTATAACATTTTGCCTTTACTGAGGACAACAACGTGGGAACATACTTTTTCTACTTCGTCAAGGAGATGTGAAGCGAGCAATATGGTTGTGCCACCTTTAGCTATAGTTTGAATAATTTGCCTGATCTGATGTATGCCTTGGGGGTCGAGCCCGTTGGTTGGCTCGTCGAGGATTAAAATTTCAGGATTATTGAGCAGGGCAGAGGCTATGGCTAGTCGTTGCTTCATGCCTAATGAAAATGTAGTGAATTTACTATTTTTTCTCTCTTCAAGACCAACGATATGTAAAACTTCATCAATACGTTCGTAGGGCGCACCTTTGATTCTACAGACCAATTTCAGGTTGTCGGTGGCGGTCATGTAGGGATAAAAATTGGGGCGTTCGATGATAGCTCCAACCTTTTTTAAAGCTTCATGAGTGTTGAGAGACCCTTCAAACCAACTGAATGATCCAGAGGTGGGGTTCACCACATTGAGTGCCATTCCTAAGGTTGTTGATTTGCCACTGCCATTGGGTCCTAATATTCCGTAGACATGACCTTTTTCAATGTTAAACGAAATATTATTAACCGCTATTAAGTTACCAAATCGTTTGGTTAAATTTTGAATATTTAGGATTTTCGGCATAGTTGTAAGACGTAAACGCTGGCGATTTGTTACATGAGTTAATACCAATCACTTGAAGAGTCAAAATTATCGAGATCTTCTTGGTCATAGTCGTCTTCATCCATATCTCCATGAAATTCGCTTGACCCCAATTCGTTTTCGGTATCAAATGCTTTCTCTGGGGCGGATTCAGGCATTTGACCGTGTGCAAAAAGTAGTTTTGGATAATCGGAACCTTCTACCTCTGGAACAATTTCGGCTAATTCCACAAAAAAGGTCCACATATTTAGAAAGTCGTAGATATATAGAAACTTATTTTGATCTTCGTTTGCTATCTCATGCAGCAGTGTAGTCTCCATTTTCATTGAAGAAGATTCGCCTTCTCCTAAATCAAATAATGATATTTCTTCTCCTTGCTCCCATAGATCATTACTGAAATAAAACGAGGCCATTTCATTGCCGTCAAAACCAAAGGCTTGAACTATGGCATTGTGAAAGTCCTCAAAAGTATCGGTCTTTTGAAGTTCGATATCCCTAAATATATCCGATTCACCGTGATGGTCTAAAATAATTCGAAATCTATAAATCACTTTGAGATTGTTTTTGGTAGGTTATCCAAAGATAGAATTGCAATCCGAATAAAATGGTGGCTATGACCAAATGAATGGGCTGCGTAGTAAAGGGGAAATCAAAGTAATACATTAAAATACCAGAAAACACTTCGACACCAATCATGACTAAAATCCATAAAGTTAAAGTGTTATACGGTTGCACTGAGGTTCTATTTCGCCAGAATAGTGCAATATTGGAAAGTAGAACCAGTGCGGACATCGAACGGTGTATGTAAAAATTAATTGTCGGCGAAGACAACCATAGGGAAGGATCGTTTCCAAGACTTTTGACTTGAACATCGACATACTGTCTCACTTGGGTTCCAAGAACAATTTGAGCCAGAGTCAAGGCTAAAGCAAACCAAATTAAGTAGTGAAAATTTTGATCAGACTTAATAGCGATTTGTCTGTCTTTTGTACTTGAGATTTGATAGATCAACATGGCTACAATTACCAGAGCCATCACCATATGAATGGTTATTTTATGGGGAGCTAAATTGGAGTCAACCACTGTTTTTCCCAACCATGCTTGAAAGAGAATCCCAACAAGTGTGAGAATGCCAATCACTGTATTCCATTTGTTTTTGTGCCAGAGCTTTATTGACAAAAAGGCAAGTAGTAAAATAGGCAGCCCAGAGAGTGCACCCAAAAGGCGATTAATATACTCTACCCAAGTATGGAAAGGGTTGTATGCAGCGTAATCGTGTGCAGTATATGGGCTCCAATATGCCATATCTATTGAGCTCGTAGAGGTAAAATTTTGATTGGCAACCCACAGAGATTCATTTAAAATAATGATCTGACCCTCTGAGTAATGGTGATCGGATTTAAACTCCAAGGCACCAGACTCAGTTGGAGGAATATAATAACCAAAACATTTCGGCCAGTCAGGGCAACCCATACCAGATCCAGTCATCCGGACAACTGCCCCTGCCAGTATGACCAGATAGATCAATATCAAAGCTGTTTTGGCTGTTTTATGAAACAAATGAGTCATTATTAGGTGGTTATTTAATAGTTGCTTTAAGGCCTAACTCTTGCCCTATTTCTAACATCTTATCATAGGCAGCTTGATAATCGTTGGGTATTTCGCCTTCTAAAATAGCTTCTTTGATGCCTTCTTTAATTAAGCCTATGGCTTTGGAAGGTCGGATGTCAAATGTTTGAATAATCAACTCTCCCGAAATAGGAGGTTGGAAGTTTCTGATATGGTCACGTTCTTCTACTTCAACAATCTTCTGACGCACCATTTTAAAATTATCGTGGTAGCGTCGGAACCGTTTTTTGTTTTTGGTGGTGATATCAGCTTCACAGAGAATCATTAAGTCTTCAACATAATCTCCAGCGTCAAAAACCAATCGTCTCACCGCAGAATCAGTAACTTCTTCTGAGGCTAAAGCGATAGGTCGAGAACTCATAAAGACCATTTTTTGAACAAATTTCATTTTGTCATTCAATGGCATTTTAAGCCTTTTGAATAATTTGAAAACCATCTTAGAGCCTTCAAATTCGTGTCCGTGAAAAGTCCAACCTACCCGGTCGTGGAATTTTTTCGTAGGCGCTTTGCCGATATCATGGAGCAATGCTGCCCACCTGAGCCACAGGTTGTCAGTATTTTTGCTGATATTGTCAACCACTTCAAGGGTGTGATAAAAATTGTCTTTATGCTTTTGACCCTCAATTTCATCAATGCCTTTCAGGGCGGTCAACTCTGGCAGAATATATTCTAGCAAACCAGTCTCTTCAAGAAGTAAAAATCCAACTGAAGGTTTTTCCGAGTCTAATATTTTGTTGATTTCGGTTACAATGCGCTCTTCAGAAATGATCTGAATTCTTTCGGCAAGTTGTGTGATAGCTTCCAACGAGCTTTTTTCAATTTCAAAATTCAGTTGAGCTGCGAATCGTATGGCACGCATCATTCTTAATGGATCGTCATTGTAAGTAGTTTCTGGCTCCAAGGGCGTGCGAAGGACTCCTGACGCCAAATCTTTGAGACCCTCAAAAGGATCTACTAATTGACCAAAATGCTTTGAACTTAAATCAAAAGCTATAGCATTGATGGTAAAATCTCTGCGATTCTGGTCGTCTTCGAGGCTGCCAGGAAGTACGCTTGGGTTTCGACTGTTTTCCGAGTATGATTCAATTCTAGCTCCTACAAATTCAATATCCAAACCATCGAAATGAATCATTGCTGTGCCATAAGTTTTGAAATAAGATACTTTAGACTTTTCTGGAAGTGAGCTGGCTACGGCTTTTGCCAATGCAATGCCATCGCCCACAGCGACAATATCAATATCATTTTTTGGAGGTCGTCCCATGAGATGGTCTCTCACGAATCCGCCTATTACGTAAACAGGAAAATCCAATAGCTCAGCGGCCTCCGAAATATATCGAAAGATTGAATGTTGTAATGCGGATTTGTAATTTGTCATGTAAATTAGGCTCTTAAGACATGTATCTCGCCATCTCCAGATATTTTGATCACTTTGGAAGGCAGAGATTCTTTTGAATTGTCGGGCAAATTTACAACATAGTCTACGCCTGTTAAAATCTCTTTCTGTATTTCTTTAAAAGCTTTTGGTGATGGATTACCACTTATATTAGCTGAGGTAGAAACAATGGGGTGGTTTAGTTTTTTGATCAACTCGTGGCTGAAGCCATCTTTCACTAAACGAATTCCAACTGAACCGTCTTCTGCCAATAGATTGGAGGCCAGTCCAACAGGATTATCATAAACTATAGTGGTTGGCCTCGAGGTCTGACCGATTATCTCAAGTGCCTTGACTGGCACTGCGTTAATATATCTTTTAAGCATGTCCAAATCGCTAATCAAACAAATCATACTTTTAGATTCGATGCGTTTTTTTAGGGTATAAATACGGCTAACTGCCTCATTATTAGCCACATCACAACCTATTCCCCATATTGTGTCAGTTGGATATAAAATGAGGCCCCCTTTCAAAATGACATCAGTACAGTGCTCTATTTCATTAGTCATGTAAGATTGTTTTGTAAAGTTTGATGCTATTTTGAATCATTTGTTCAATTGAAAATTCAGCCTCAACCTTAAGGCGTGCTGCTTTTCCTATGTCTCTCAATAGTTCAGGCTTTGAGAAGAGTTCATTAATTATTTTCACACAGTGTTCCTCACTGGTAAAAATATAACCATTTTCTTGATGATCAATCAATTCTTGAGCGACAGGAATATTTGGGATTACGGTAGTCTTTTCTAAAGACATAGCCTCAACAATGGTATAGCCAAAAGTCTCACCACGAGAGGGTAGGATGACCACACCAGCTTGGGAAATAAGTGCAGGCAGATCGACCAGTGCTTGAGCGCCCAAGTAAGTGGTTTGCTTTAAAAGTGACGGTGATAAGTTTTGCTTAATTTCGTTTTCAAAATAAGCTCTGCCACGCCCTATGAGATGCAAGCTTGCATCAGGATGGGTTTGGTGGATCCTATTGACAATTCTGGTCAATTCTAATAATCCTTTGGATGCCGATAAAGTTCCGAAATAGAAAATTGATTTTGATATGGGTTTGACCTCAATTTTGGGCTTAAAGAAAGACGTGTCTATGCCATTGTAGATCAACGCTGTAGCATTGATTTGGTACAACTCATTTAAGACAGACTTGGTGTACAAGGAGTTGGCAACAAGACTGTTACAATTTTCTAAAGCCATTTGCTCCATGTCAAAATATGATGGGTTTTGCTGATGATGCAATTTGTAATGCCAAAATTTGCGAGATCCATGAAATCTGAGAATCAGTGGTGCTGGTGAGGCATAAAATGCCGTGTATCCATCATAAGCAAAACTCTCCACAAGATCGATTCGATGTTTTTGCACGTATTGATTTAGGACTTTAGACCAATATTTTCTTTCAGCTATTAGAAATCGTTTTGTTGATTGGGACCGTCCTAAGCGATTGCCCAATGATCGCATAAATTCTTTGAATGGAAACAATTTCGCGTAGGATTTAACAACTTTGAATGGAATCCCGTCACTAGTAAACGAAGTAGATTTTTTTGATATCAAAAGGACATGAACTTCAAGACCTTGTTGGGTCAATCCCTCGGCTAGGCGTTTATAAAATGTACCGAGGCCTCCAGTTGGCGGCAACTTTTTGTGAGTGTATTCATTAGTAAAAAGTACTACCTTCATGAATTATCAGATGATTTAGATACCTGATTCATAATATTGAAAAACTTATCTGAAATCACTTTTTTCGTAAAATTTTCCATCAAATGGCGGTATCCATTTTTTGTTAATCGGTCTTGAAGACCAGAGTCATGCAATAAATTTAAAACCTTATCGGCAAAGTCAACAGGATTTCCTACTTCTGCCAATAAGCCAGTTTCTCCGTTAACAATGACTTCGGGTATACCCCCAGCGTTAGCTGCTACTATGGGTATTCCAGCGGCATAACACTCCAAAAGCACACCCCCTGTGGGCTCGTTGTCTGAAGTAAACAAGAACAAATCGAACTCAATCAAAAGATCGGGAATATCTTTTCGAAAACCCGTGAAAATTATATAATCACTCAGTCCTTTTTGCGCTACATAGGCTTTAATTTCAGGCATAAGTCGCCCTTCGCCAATCAATATATATCTCGCTTTCTTAAGGCCTCTATTGATCAATTGCTCCACAGTATCAACCCATGTGTAATGATCTTTGAATGGTGAAAATGCGGCTATATTTCCAATAATTTGAAAACCTTCTTCAATGTTAAACTCGCTATGAAGCTTGCCATTTTTACTGGCATGTTCAAATTTTTTGTGATCAGAAACACTGCCGACTATGGTCATTCTTGTGGTGTCTTTGACGGCATAAGTTAAAACGTCCACTACGGCTTGTGATACACAAATAATTTTTTTTATTCCTGTATAATTGTATTTCCACTTGCGAAAAAAATTGGTATCAACGCGCTCAATTAAAGTCCTACACAAAACTAAAGTTGCTGGGAGGCCAAATAATAGGTGAGCTAAAACGGCTAGGGTATGCGCTTTGCTGTTGTGCAGTAAAACAACATCAATCTGTTTTTCTTTTACCAGACGAACAAGCATTCGTGCTGTCTTGAAACTGTATTCCGACTGATAGTCGAAACCAATAACATTCATTTTTTCATCTAGGGCGCGGTCATATATGGGCGTATTGTTAGCACACAAAATGAATTGATCCTCAATTTGTGGGTTTTCGACATAGGCATCGTAGAGATAAAGAATTTTTTGCTCGTGCCCTCTCCAAACTCCAGAAGCGGTAAATTGTAATAACCTCATTTGAATCCCAATTGAGCTCGCAAAATAATCATTTGATTGGGAAGGAGAGGGCTCGAAGATTAACAATTAAACGAAAACAATCATGTTTAGTTGTTAATTATCCTTTTTAAGGACTCTTTTTAAAATCATAATTGGGTGAGAAAGCGGAAAGTCACTTCGAAGACATCAATTTTAAAAAGCTATATCTCTTATAAACTGCTTGACTGTGCAAACTGGCTAAAGTTAGTCCAGCCTTGCCATCCAATAGGCCCAGTCTGATGATGTATTGGGTAAGAAATCTAAAGCTCGGTCTCAAGACGAAGTGATACCAATAGGCGCGCTTTCCTTTTGCAAAAAGCGCCTCAGCTTGCAACTGACTGTATTGATCGAGTTTGGCCTTGTATCGCTCTAGATCATGAAATGATAAATGTTTGATGTGATTTTTCAGGCGACCAAAGTCACCCTTACCTTCAACTTCTTCGTGAACCAATTGGCCGTTATATCGACATTTAGATTTTCTGAATAACCGAACAGATTGGTCTGTTTGAAAACCACTAAATCGTATTTTTTGATTCAAAAAATAATAGTCCCTTCTAACGAAATAGCCAATTTTAGTATCTTTTGAGGAGACTAATTCTTGAATTTCTCTAATCAATTTACTATCGATTCGTTCATCTAAGTCAAAAAAAACGACCCAATCGTGTTGTGCTAAACTCAGGGCGTGATTGCGTTGATTGGAGAAATTGTCGAAGGGCCTTTCGACCACTTGAACTCCTAGTGATTTGGCTAATTCAGATGTACCATCTGTACTGCAGGAATCTACAATGATAATCTCATCGGCAAAAGACATTTGTTCCAAATAAACAGGAATGTTTTGAACTTCGTTAAATGTGATGGCCAGTGCGCTAATCATTAGGACGAATCGAGTTCTGAGGGTTAGAAATTTGATCTCTCGGAATGGTCAAAGCACGATTGTAACTTTTAAATGTGAAGTAGTTCAGTTTTTTGCGCATCAGGTATTTTCTCCACAGATTTAAGGGCTTCGGTTGCATATAGGATTTGTCTTTGTGCAAGAAATCAATACTTGCGTCAATGACCCGTTCACTCGATTTTCCGTCTGTATATGGATGTAGATTGGCCACAAAGTCTTGAATAAGAGCTTTTAAGTCATTTGAAAAGTCTAGGGCTTGGTCTATGCGTTGCTCTAATTCTGATGCTTGTTCGGCGTGACACAAATAGGGATGTTTTATGGTGTGTCGGAAGGTCACCACAGGTTTTATTTGTAAAAGAAATTCTTGTATCGCAGAGGTGGTATCAGCCAGTAATATATCCGATTTTAAAAACAATGGCGCTAAGTCGGTGGTGTTGTAAAATTTATAATGAGACCCATTGAGTGATTGCCACTTGGCTTTAATATCTTCGGGTACTTTTGGATGCAAGACCATTTTGAATTGATACTTACCTGTTTCGGACAATCTTTTAATTTCATTAAAAACATCCTCGTTATAGGCCAAGCTAAGTCTTTTGGTAAAGGTAGAGGCAATCAAAACAACTTTGGATGTTACTTCATCGCGCTTTTTGTGCAGAAAAAGAGGGTCGACCTTGCTCCAGCCTGTTTCTATAACTTCGAAATGACCTTTGCGTTGCGACAGCGCTTTAAAAGGACCTGTTGTATTTGGTCCTTGGGTACAATACAAATCGAAAAATCCTCTAACCCTAAAATGCGCTTCTGAATTGCCTTTTTCGGGTCTTTTATAGGTCAAAAATCCATGGAAAATTTGAACCTTGAGTCCAGGCAGAAAATCGGGAACGTAATCAGTCGATACAAGAAGTATATGAGGATTGTAGCTCATCACCTCTTGAATTGAATTCAATACATTGTCTTTGTCTTCTAAAATTTGTGCGCCATCCGGTTCATCCGAAAACCATTTTACTTGGTAGCCTCTGCTTAAAATTTCTTTCTCCAAAGGATTGCCAATGGGTATGGAATAACTGTAGGATATGTAAAATAAAAACCTATAATTCATAACGCCAGACGTGATAAAAAGTTCGACAATTCATTGTTGAAAAGATAAGGTTTAAACAAATTATATTTTTCTTCGATATGACCTTGTTTTCTAATACGCTTTTGAGATATATAGTCATTAAGATGCACAGCAATATGTTTGTCTTTTTCATTTTGACCATACCAATTCACCTTGTTCAAGTCAGGTGAAAATATGGTAAAACTGGGCACTCCAAGTGCTTTGGCAATGTTAATGGGCCCTCCGTCATTACCAATAACAGCGCTACAGCAATGACTAATACTGATGAGTTGTCGCAGTGATTTTCCGTACACTTTTTTGGCGATTAGCGCTTGGGTCCTCGGAGTGCATTGGTCGAACAGCTGCTCCATATCCGCTTTTTGGGAGGGCGCGTAATTCAATAACAGTTGATAGTTACCCATGCCAGCTACTGCTTCAATAACCTCAACCATATAGGCCATAGGGTATGATTTTGAAGGTTTACTTCCGAAAATACAAATCATGAGTAGGGGACGATTAAAATCAATACCAGATAGGCTTAAATAGGCCTTTGTAGTATTTATTTCATCATCTGTCAAAAATATTTTTGGCAAGATATTTGGGTTGTAGTCTATGCCTAATAGACCTAAAATTTTCAATCTATTTTCTATCGCCAGACTTGACTGATACTCGGAATTCTTAAGTCTTTTGAACGTCTTAGAGTAAAATAATTGGGAGTACCATTTGCGATAAGCAATTGTATTTTTCGATTTGACTAAAACAGACACCAATAGACTGTTGAGTTTTCCGTATACATCGATAACTGCATCGTAAGTATTTGCTCTTAAACTGATGATAAGTTTGACCAAGCCCAGAAATTCATTTGTTTTAGAATCTGGGTAAATAATAACCCGATCAAGCAAGGGGTGGTTTAGGACCGCAGCTCGCGCAGCATCGCAGATTAAATAATGGATTTTAGCATTTGGATATTTCTGCTTGATAAACTCGAAATAGATGGTTGAATAGATGACATCACCAATGAATTTATTTTGAATGATTAAAATTTTTTTCATTTGGCCTGTCTCATTTTTTTATACGGCCACATTAAAATCTCTAAGCGCTTGATTTAAAGAGGTTTTTGTGTCTGTACTTGCTTTTCTTTGACCTATTATGAATGCACAAGGCACTTGGTAATCTCCTGCTGGAAAACTTTTAGTGTAAGAGCCAGGGATGACAACTGATCTTGCTGGAACAACACCTTTTAGAGTTACTGGATCAGAACCTGAAACATCGATAATTTTTGTGGAGCCAGTTAACACAACATTGGCCCCTAAAACAGCTTCCCGCTCCACACGAACTCCTTCTACAATAATACACCGTGAGCCAATAAAAGCGTGATCTTCAACAATGACAGGAGCCGCTTGAAGAGGTTCTAGTACGCCTCCAATTCCTACACCTCCAGAAAGATGGACCCCTTTGCCAATTTGAGCACAGCTACCAACAGTAGCCCAGGTGTCAATCATCGTTCCTTCATCGACATAGGCGCCAATATTTACATAACTGGGCATCAGGATAGTATTATTGGCAATAAAGGCACCGTAACGGGCAACGGCATTGGGTACAACGCGAACACCTTTCTCAGCATAGTTGGTTTTTAAGGGTATTTTATCGTGATACTCGAAAGGACCAACTTCAATGGTTTTCATTTGACTCAAAGGAAAATACAAAACAACCGCTTTTTTTACCCATTCATTAACATGCCAGCCGTCTTCATGAGGTTGAGCGACTCTGAGAATACCATTGTCAAGATCTTTTATTACGGATTCAATGGCGTTCAATGTTTCTGGAAGAGACAGCATGGACCTGTCCTCCCATGCCTTTTCAATAATACTTTTGGTTTGGTTGTCTATCATCATGCAGCAAAGATAAAACATTCCTTTTGTACGGTTAAGTTTTTTAATTTTGCCCAATGCCAAGAATACTCGCCATAGATTATGGTCAAAAAAGATCGGGGATTGCTATTTCGGATCCACTCCGGATCATTGCTTCTGGATTGACTACAGTTGAAACACCAAAACTCATTTCTTTTTTGAGGGACTATTTTTCTCAAGAAGAGGTAAATTTGATCGTTGTGGGGTTACCAAAACGGATGAATAATACTGCTTCGGAAAGCGAGCCAGCTATTCTGAATTTTATAGAAGATTTGAAGCGCAGCTTTTCTGGACTCGAAATAGTCAGGTATGATGAAAGGTTTACATCAAAAATGGCAACCCAAGCTATGATTAGTGGCGGTATGAGAAAGTCAAAACGCAGAGAAAAAGGCATGATTGATAAAATCAGTGCTACCTTAATTCTTCAGGGTTTTATGGATTCTTTGAGATGAGTCTCATCAATACTGACTTCCATTCGTTTAAGTGTTGTATTTTTGTCTTTTTAAAATTATTATGATTTATCCAATCGTTGCAATCGGTGATCCCGTTTTACGTAAAAAATGTCGAGCTATAGACGTCACTTATCCAAAATTAGAAGTGCTAATTCAAGATATGTTTGAAACCATGTACGCTGCGTCTGGTGTTGGTTTAGCGGCACCTCAAGTAGGTCTGGATATCAGGGTTTTTGTTGTCGATGCAGCGCCTTTTGCCGAAGATGAGGACTTGACGGACCATGAGCAACAGCTATTGTTCAATCTTAAAAAAGTTTTTATCAATGCCCAAGTAATTGATGAAAGTGGGGCCTTTTGGGATTTTAACGAAGGATGTTTGAGCATTCCAAACATTCGAGAGGATGTATCCCGCCAAGATCGGGTAACTATCAAATATCAAGATATTAATTTTCAAGAACATATTGAAACATATGATGGCATAGCGGCTCGGGTCATTCAGCACGAATACGACCATATTGAGGGCGTATTGTTTACAGACAAATTATCTTCCCTGAAAAAACGACTGTTGAGAAAGCGCATCCAACTTATTACTTCGGGTAAGGTGAAGACAGATTATTTAATGCGTTTTCCGCAATAATTCTGGAAATTTGTTAATAGCGTCACTACACAAATACACGAAGGAATTTCGTTACAACTGGAAGTTGGCTAGTCCTTTGATCACAGGGATGCTTGGCCATACCTTAGTCAGTTTTGTCGATAATGTTATGGTGGGTCAAATGGGGACAGCTGAATTGGCTGCTGTTTCTCTTGGAAATAGCTTTTTGTTCATTGCTATGTCTTTAGGTATTGGTTTTTCAACAGCCATTACACCCTTAGTGGCAGAATCGGATGCTGCTGGTTCTTTTGAAAAGGTACAATCTGCGTTAAAACACGGAGTCTTCCTGTGCACATTAATGAGTATCGGTTTGTTTGGTTTAATATTGTTAGGCAAACCATTAATGTCTTTAATGAATCAGCCTACTGAGGTTGTTTCATTGGCTTTGCCCTATCTTGATCTGGTCGCCATTTCTTTAATACCCTTAATCATATTTCAAGCCTTCAAACAGTTAAGTGATGGTATGTCAAAAACTGTATTCCCAATGTATGCGACCATAATCGCAAACGTGGTCAATGTATTTCTCAATTATGTGCTGATTTTTGGCAAGTTTGGATTCCCTGAGTTGGGAATTGTAGGGGCAGCCTTGGGCACATTGATTTCACGTGCTGCCATGCTCGTTATTCTGATAGTTTTACTTAAGAGAAATCAAAAAACAGCGCCTTTTCTTGAAGGTCTTAATTTCCGAAATCTCGAAAAGAGAATGTCCAGAAAATTAATAAATCTCGGCTTCCCGAGCGCGCTTCAAATGTTTTTCGAGGTCGCATTATTTACCGCAGCTATCTGGCTCAGTGGTGTTTTAGGTAAAAATGCACAAGCTGCTAATCAAATTGCGCTCAACTTGGCTTCTATGACCTTTATGTTCGCCATGGGGCTTGGGGTAACCGCAATGATTAGGGTTGGCAATCAAAAAGGACTTAGGAACTTTGCAGAACTCAGACGCGTGGCGCAGTCTATATTCTTTATGGGATTGCTTTTTGCAGTGGGCTTCGCTATTATTTTTATGCTCTTTAGATTCTCTTTGCCAAATTTATATGTTAATCTGAACGATTTGGCACAACTGGACGATACCAGGGAGGTG
>Ga0222719_10002889_pt1 | contig 15424 bp, 21 predicted proteins | sample C33_34DmetaG_FD_165039 | JGI IMG/M metagenome (GOLD analysis project Ga0222719, IMG submission 165039) | Estuarine water microbial communities from San Francisco Bay, California, United States - C33_34D | ecosystem: Environmental > Aquatic > Marine > Unclassified | place: USA: California...
TCACGCATTTCGTCAATCTCTTTCATAACGTCTCTGCCATCTACTAACAGCGGAACGTCAACACGCATACTACCATTCTCCCCACCGTCTATAGTAACTTTAGAGTCTCCTAGACGTGTAGTAGTACTAATAGAGCCGCCGGTAACGCTGCTGGGTAAGTGACCGATACCGGATCCATATGAATAGTTGTTATTACTGTTCATACTTTGTTTCAACCTTTTTGACCATTTTTCTCTACGCTTCTTTTCCGCCGCTTCTTGTTCGCGGATACGTTTCATGTAATCACGTCCTGGACTATAATCAGAATGGAATGTCGTCTTCGTCGATTTCTCCGGCTTTTTTCTTGCCTTCGTAATCTTGTTTAACCATGTCGTAAACACTTTTAAAGTTCCTCCATACCTTTTCTAGCGCAGGATATTCTTTGCACATACGTTCAACTTCGCTTGGATCAATACTATTGTTAGTAAATATCCAATCACTAGTAATGTCACTTATGTTAGTACTTGTGTCAATAGTAAATGTACCATCGTTAGATCCACTATAAACAACATCAGTAATGCTATCGCCTGCCCAGTACGTTGTAGTTGCACCGTAGGTGTCACTAAGATCGATAATGATATCGTCATCATTGTTCATCGGATATTCTCCCAAATAGTTGCATACAATGCATCACCACTAAAAAACTCAGTTGTTAATGTATGTTTTAGTTTTTCAATATCTGAGATATACTTGTCATAGTTGTTAATGTAATCAGTGATTTGTTTTACTAGTTTATCTTTATTTTCTCTATAAGAATCAAGATCTTTAGTCCAAGTACTTGGATACTTAAACTTATTATCATACATTTCTACGTAGCTAAGTCTGTTAGGAACCATAGGAATAGCACCGACTAGAGCACCTTCGTATGCACTAATACCTAGTGTTTCTTGCAAGTTTGCACTGAATACAATCTTTGCTTCACCTAATAAGTTATGGTATTCGTTTTTTGTAAGGTCTTGGTCTTGACAAATAACAAAGTCAACATTAGGAAGTGCTTCTTTAAGGTCTCTAAAGATTTCGGGCTGCTTTTCAGGAGCAATGCGATGCGGAAATAATACTAAATCTCGCTTCTTCATTCCTTTATACGGAATCATTGTATCTTCGAGATACTCCATAGGCCAGCCTACTCGAACAATCTTTTCTGTCTTTTGATTGTCTTCAATCCATTTGTCTATAGTACTATTTGAGTATTTTGCAAAACTTTTTGCAAACAATCGAATATGGAAGTCAGTAGCGAAGTAGTTGTGGTCATAACATTGGAACATTGAATATTCTGCATGACGCACCCAATACCTATCGCCAATCAACCTACCCAAGAAATCATGAGGATCATAAGAACCAGCATGCCAAAGACCACCGATTCTAATGTTAACGCCCAATAGTTCAGCCATGTAACGAAGCTGGATAACAGTTGGGTTCCACGCATCCGTATATAAGAAATAATCTCCATCTTTTACCTTTCCTGCACAAAACAGTTCACCAATGGTTTCTAACTGTTTACTCTTATAAACATTAGTGCCACCGAAGTTAAGAAACGCCCCAGGTGTTGTAGCCTGAGGCGTCTCGCCACCTGATATTACTTGAATATCAGTTTTAACATGCTTTGCCAGTTGTTTAGGTAGATGTTCTTTCCACTGTTTAGTATACCGTGTATCTACAGCTTCAATATCTACAATAAACACTGTCATGTTATTCTCCTTTAGTTAAAACGCTTGCCGCCACGATTGTTGTTATTGTTGCGGAAGTTTTTGTTATTACCTTCTCGACGCTTCGGCGGACCTTTGTGTCGATTAAGATAAGCTCTCCATACATAACTTGACTCGTTATATAGGTCCTTTTCGTCGAATACATATCCAGGAAATCCTTTAAGATACGCATATGCACAGAAGTCACGAAACTTGTCTAGCTCGTCAAAGACTTCTTCAACTGGAGGAAAGTTATATGCCATTTTATTTTACTCTCTTATTTTGGATAAAAAATGGAACAGCCGTTTTCGTTGTCTTCAGCGACACTAATCTCTACAAATCGGCCGGGGTACTTTGTAGAAATCTCTTGGTACAAGTCATCTGCGATCATTTCACAGCTCTTGTGGTTTAACTCTAGTACGCCTTCGACGTCATAGAGTCGTTGCATCCAGCGTTTAAACTGAATGAACTCAATATCGCGATCGTTGTGAAATACTTCAATACGAACACGAAAGTGAAAAATATGACGATGTGGAATACCAAGGAATGATACGTCATCCCAATCGCCTGTTGCTAGTTTAGGGTCTGTGTCAGCACCTGGGTACATGTGTACACCTTCTTTAGCGAAGGTTACCCAAATACTGCGTTCTGCGTTTTGCATAGACATTTTATTATCTTCTTCTCTCATTCTACGTAACATGTAATCGTGATAGCGTTCTTGCATTGTCTTTTAAGTATACTTTCACTTGATAACTTTGTCAAGTCCGTATTTGCTCCAATCTGTGAACTTTTCTCTGTCCATCAGATCATGTAGGCTATGACACCAAACACCTGGGTTAGTTGCTTTGAAATCCTTGTCATCAATCTTCAACATAGTGTTATAGTTGTATTGCTTGACATAAGGAAGCGGAATACGAATCTGCGGAATGAAGAAGTCGTTTTCGATCATTCTGCTTTCTAGCAGTGCTTCTGCATGACTTAGTGGAAGATCTAAACTGCACAAAATATCGTCTTCGAGAAACGGTACAATCATATCTTCCCATGCTTCCCACGCATCTGCATCCTTTGGAAAATCTACGCCAGGATTAAATGAATGATTAGCACCAAAGAAAATGTGTTTGCAGTTTTCTTGATCGAGATAGCGTCGAATAGTATCAAGGTCCTGAAGTCCTACAATAAACAGTGTTTGCAATCCAAACGCAGGAGTCTTTTCAACTTCTACACCTGTAAAGATAGTAGGCTTATCGCTTACTACTCCGTTTTCGTAATCTCTTTTCATCCTAGACCCATTTGTACTAGTTGTGCATTAATACGATGCATTTCGTCTTTGAGATACAGCTTCATAGTTTTTAGTTTTCGAACTTCGTCTGTCACTGTCATATTATGATACTTTACTTCTAACAATGTGTCAAGCTCTCTATGTTTCCGTTCTAGTTCTTCGTAACGATGTATTAGCTTGTCCGGTTCTTCATGATAGTTGCTCATTCTCTAAATCCTCTAACTTGTGCTCTTCTTCCTCAGTAAAACAACCATCTTCAAGTTCTTCAGGTTCTGGTTCTTGCACATCAAATAGAGCATTAAAATGGGTGCTTGCATTTACAGTCTTTTTACCGATAGCACCTCGTGTACCTGGAATAGCCATCCAGAACTTACTATATTCGTCAATCTTAGCTAGAGCTTCGTCTCTGTCTGTGATTGCAAATATTTCTTCCACAACATCTCTAAACAGCACTCTATCAAAACGTTCTTGTACAAGCATTTTAGGAATAACACCTGCATCGTACTGTCTATTAGCTTCTTGTACAGCGTTAATGTGACTCCATACATTGTGACCCATTTGAATAGCATAGCTAAATGAGTCCCAAGACGTTTTACCTTCTTTACCTATCTTATTTAGGTCTCCGGGAGCATAAGTGCAAACGTCTGATACTTTAAGTTCGGCAGTGATTGGTGAGTCTTCAAAGTTTTTAAATATCCCATCTGATATAACAGCGTCTCTAAAGATTCTGTTGTCTGTAGCATATTTCTTATCGTCAACTGATGGCACCATTCGATATGTCCATTTCGAACGGTCCTCTGTTTCATTCTGTATGTAAATCTGTCCATTCGCGGTTGCAAGGAAAGGACTAGCACAGTCAAAAGTTGCAGTGAAGTTTTCATTATAGTTTTTCCGTACAGCACGTTGAATGTCAGTTAGCAAACATGCCCACTCTAGTTTTGATGTACCTAGGAAGTGCATTACATCGTGAATGCCTTTTTCTAGCAATCCGTCAAAGTGCATTGTAACGATTCTTTTCAACACTAAGTGAACATCACACATATTCTGTCCACCCATTGCCCAACCATTAAAGTGATTGTCTGGGTATTGTTTAGGATCGCAATACTTCTTCATACGATCGTACCAGTCATCTGCTTCAGCGTGGTTTTCACCTTGTAGTACGTTTAAGAACTTACAAGCACCTGTACGGTTAGCAATCCAATAGTCATTATTGATATATGTGCCTTCAACAGCTTCCATGTAAGTAGTAATACCAGTTGCTTCTCGTCCAGCCGGTGAACGACATACCCAAGCAGGAATATCAAGGATCATACCATAGTCCATGTAAGCATCCATCCAACGAAGAACTTGGTCACGTTTCTTTTGTGCTTTAGGACAGTTAGGATTTTTCCAGTCGCCTTCCCAAACGCCTTTACCGATCTGGAAGCCGCCTGAGTCACCTAATACCCAACTATTCTGTCTATCACGATTACGCACCATATCTTCTTTAGGTGCGTGTTTGTTGATATCTAGTTCAGCATGTCCTGCTGAATATAGCGTCCACTGGTACTGGAAAGCGCCTTCCTGCGGATTGAGATAGTTTAAGCTCTCAACACCGTTAGCAAAGTTTGAAGGGATTCGCGACTTATCTACATATTCGTCATAACGCTGTTTTCCCACGTAAGTGGCATAGAAGCCACTTAGTGCTGGGAGGAAACGTGCGTAGTCATTTTGTTCCGTAGTTAAGTCTTTACGCATATTTTACTTACTCTGTGCTGGAAGAATGTAATCGTATTTTGCTAGTCCGCTATCTACGCTAATCTGCATAGCGCCTTGATCTGAAATGCTCATAGTTGCATCGCCATCTAGGTTTAGAATGCTTTGTACTTGTGCCACTGGCCAACTCCATGTGTGTGTTAGCGAACCTTCTACACTGTGTTGGAAAACAAACTCACCTGCGTGTGTGCTTGCATCACCAAAGCTAAACACCAAGTTACCGTCTACAGTTTTTACGTTAAACGTAGGTTCTTCTGAGTGTGCTGCACTCATTAGTTTCATTCGTGCAATACTTGCCATACTTGGTTGGAAAGTTACATTCCAAGAAGCACCTTTGAACTTAACAGTTTTTAGCTTTTCTTCAATGATTGCTTTATTCATAAAGCGATAATCATTCTGGAAGTCGCCAGCAGCATTTTCAAAGTGAATATGTGTTGGGATAGTTTCGCCGTTACGCTCTGCTGTTATAACATCAATCTTTGCATTGTCTTTATATTCTGGATTTTTTAAATGCAATGCAAGTTTGTCTAGATTAGGCATACCAAATGTGCCTTCAAACTCATTTACAGGTGCATGTGTTTCTGCTGATAAAATAACACTGCGATCGTCTGCCATTGAGTCAATCTGTGTACCTTCATCATTGGTTACTTTTACTAGTGCCAAGAAGCCTAGTGCGTGAGTATGTGCTACTACGTCTTGTAAGATGTCTTTCATTCTACGGTTTCTCCATTGTTTAAATATATTATATTGCCTTTGTGATCATTTGTCAAGAACTTTTCTACCGAATATTTAGGTTCGAAGCCTAATGCTCGCATTTTTTCTGTGTTAGCACAAGTCCATTCTCGCTCTCCTGGGGTATTTAGACGCACTGGCAAGTCTGGTGCTAAGTCTTGGATCCTAACTGGATGCCCCGTACCAATATCAATGTGTCCACATACTTGCGGATTTTTCATCAATATTTCGATTGCATCTAGTACATCTTCTAGATGAATAAAATCTCTGTGGTGTCTTGTTGTGTATTCTAGTGTACCATTGCGCAGTTTATTAAAGAACATATTTTCTCTAGGACAACTGTCTGAATATACAGTATGAAAACGCATACCTAGCATTTTGCTCGGATCATAACGTTCTGCAAGTTCTTCCATTAAGAACTTAGACGCCGCATAAGGGTTCAAATCGGGCTCGTATGCACTCGAACTGCTCGCATACAGTATACGTGTACCTTCATAACGATCAAACAGTCTACGGCTTGCTTCTACGTTATTCATCCAGTATGACGCAGGATCTGTTAGGCTTTCGCGCACACCACTACGTCCTGCTAAGTGTATTACTAGATCAAAATCTTCATTTGGAAAATCGCAATATAGAAGATTCTGTGTGCCTTTATACGCAATATCCAACCCTGTTACAGTGTGTCCTGCTCCTAACAATCTACTGTGTAAAGCAGAGCCAATAAATCCGCAATGTCCTGTTAATAAAATATTCATGATGCTATTCCTTGTTCTTGGAACCACGTCAAGTATTCCCAAGTATTTTTCCATGTTAGAACATGTCTATGATGATGTACTACTTGTGCTAAAGGATAGTCATTACCGCCTGGGTGCATAGCATCGCCAAAGAAATAAAGTACATCGTCTACCCAAAAGTCTTTCTTGATTTGACTTTTGTCATAACCTTTAGGTGAAATATCAATACCAGTCTCACCACCAACTTTTGCTTCTAAGTCTGTAAAGATACTATTAAACACACTAGCAATATTATCACGTTCGCTTGTGTCTTTATCCCATTTGACGTAGTGAGCACGTTCTTGTGCGTTAGCATTACGTCCTACAATACTAAAGTTTACCATACCTGGGCGATGTTCAAAATGCAAGCCTGTACGTTTAGGAAAGTCGCTTGTTGTAAGTTGCTCTGCCAACCATTCGTGCGGACGGCCTAGTAGTTTCCATTCGTTTGTGCGAACGTGTTTGTTGCTTTGCCAAACATCGTTACCATTACAGTTGTAAACAGTGTGGCAAAGATTGTAAGTATCTTCTCCAATCTGTTCTACTGTTTTAGGCTTGTCACTGCCTGTAACTAGAAACACTTGATTATTGCGACAGAACTCATTAAAGAACTCTTTAAACACAGGATCAATCTTACCTCTGCTAGGAGTAAGTGTTCCGTCTACATCAAATATAAACTTATTCATAATATTCGCATATTGCCTCTTCGCCTTGTGTAAACTCGTAGTACAACTCTACAGCATCTTCTACACATTCTAGTTCTGTAGTATACTCGCCGTAGCGAACATACTTGTATTCGTCCTTAGCGTGTGTATTCACAATGTAGTCTATAACAAACAATACCCACATTACGGATTCTCCTTGATCCAAACACATTCTGAAATATCTTCAGGTGTGTCATACATCCGCTTACACTGTTCGTAAGGGTGTGAGTACATTGCCCACGCCCATCCTGCAATAAATGCTAGTAGTAAAAAAGCGTATTTCATCCGTTCTGTCTTTCTGCAACTCTTGCTCTTAGATCGCTTGAACTAAAGCGATGGTCTCGTTTGTTGAAGTATAAATCAATATCACGTTTGCGGCAGATATCTTTGCCTGTGAACTCCTTGTCTCTATACTCCTCTCCTAATATTCTAACATCAATATGATACATTGTCAAGATATCTTCTAGATCTTTTTCAGTACCATAAGGGACTATTTCGTCTACATAGCCTACTGCTTTTAGTTGAGTATATCGTTCTACAACAGTTTGTATAGGGGCATTCTTTTCTGCTCTATCTACACTTGGATCAACTTGTAATCCGCATATTAGATAGTCGCATTGTTCTTTTGCTTCACGTAACATTTGTACATGTCCGGCGTGAAGTAAATCGAACGTTGAACAAGTAAATCCTACTTTCATACTACTTCCTTTGTTTGTTATTAGTACGTTTATTTAGGTTTTTGTTTTGATTTTCTAACAAATCTCTAACGTCTTGTAGTTGAAAAATAACTTCCTCAATCATATCAAGATCTTGAGGCTTGTCAGTATCAAGCTCTAGTTCTATTTTTACTTTCATACATTTTAGTCTCCGAAGTCAAACAAACTATTGAATGTTGTATGCTGTTTAGTATCTTCTAGATCGTAGTTCAGCACACCAATCAAGTTGTCTAACTTATTATCAATAATAGTTTCTGCCATAGCCGCATCGTCAAATGGCAGTTCTTTAAACCAATCAGGAAGTCTTAGCTCATCTGTTGGATACGCAACAGAAGTATAACCTAACGGATTTTGTTTTAGTTTACAAACGATAACCTTCATGCCATCTACAACCTCTTGCGAGTATTTGTCACCATTCATGCGTTTTAGTGTATTCCAGTTGATTGAAGCACGAACGTGTCCGGGCATATTAGCTTTACCTTGTTTTTGCTCAAGACGTTGATAGTGTCCAATCTTGTTAGCACGTTTAGGTGAACCTTTTTCCCAACCAGGCATTTCTTGGAACTCCTTGCGGAACTCTGTAATACGTTCCAGTACTTCTTTTTCCGGAACATCTGTAAGAACCATTAGCAATAGTTCACTAAGAAACTGTTGCATAAACACAGGAGTATCTGAACGGCGCAAGTCTAAGCCCATAGCTTTTACTTTGCCAGGCTTTCCGTCACCGTCAGTTCTAAATCCTTCGTTATCGATAACAAGTGCTGCATAACGCTTTTTAGTGATGTATAGTCCGCTCTTGGCAACAATCTCTCTGCCTGCTGCAATAACATCGCTTCGTGTCTTAGGACAATGAAATGCGTGTGCCATAAACTTTTCAAACGTTGTATTAGCTTGTTCGCACACTTGATCGTATAATGCAATAGCCTTTTCCGGAGTCCATTCTAGTTTACCGCTTTCTACATCATCTTTAAGCACAGGCCAAGCACTAAAGTACACAGAGTCAGTATCACCGTAAATAACTGCTTTACCTACATGATCATATTCACCTGTAATAGTCTTGTTAACTTCGGCACTCATGTGCTTAACAATCTGTCTGCCTGTAAGTGTAGTAGACTGACCAATGCGTTTATCGAAGAATCTACAACCTGGGTTAAGAATCGCACCATACAAACTGTTCAAGTTAATCTTCTTAACCAACTGACGCTTGTCCCAGTATTCAATCTCTGCATCAAGTTTAGCATCTTTTGCTTTCTTTAGTTTCTTTTGAAGTTCTTTGCGTTCTGCATACCAACGTTTAAGAATACCTGGGATAACACCTTCAAACTCTGTAGTAAAGATTGTTCCGTTTGCACTGAGCATCCACGGCATGTGACTATCAAAGATTAGCTTGTAAATCTCTGCACCGCTTAGTACATCACTACGCCCGTCTTCCCAGTCAATAGTTAGTGCAACATCTTTGCGTTGCTCCATAACCATATCGTATTCTTCGACATTAAAACGTCCTTCCCAACTACCTGCAAAGCTCTTTTTCTTTAGTGTCATATCTTCGTGTACACGAGCATCTGAAATCTCAGGACGTATTTGTCCTACGATAGTCTCTGGTGCCATGTTCAATGCACGAATCACTGACGGATACAGTGAGTTCAAGTCCATTGAAGCAATCCACTTGTGCAAGCCTTTCTTAGGAAACGCAACATACGCACCTGCTGCCTGTGTGTTTTCTGTGTCGTCACGTCGAGGACGATTAGGTACTTGCAGTCCACGATTGTGTGCTTCGTTAATAATGCCTTGTTCTGTTACTGCTACAGCACCCATTGTTGTTTGTAGTAGTACAGTGTTTTCGTGTGCAATGCTGTTTGACAAGTCAATAAAGCGTAGCTTCTTGTCTAGTTTGTCTAGTAGTGCAGTATCCTGAATGTTATATTCAATAAACTTGCGGAAGTCATTGTTATACAACTGATCCAATGTACCTTCATATGGCACCTTGTTTTCGCCTACTTCAATCTCACCAATAGCGTCTAGTCGATATGTATGACGTTCTTCGTATGTGTATTTGCGATACAGTTCAAGACTGTCCAAGTGTACACGACCTACTAAGTCAAATGTAACTGCTTGCTTCCCGTACTTTTCATACTCACGTTTCTTAGGCAACTGCCCCCAAAGACAAAAACGTCTTGTGTCGTCTTTAGAAAGCACTCTTGCTACACGGTTTACAGTGTACGGAATATCGTAGCCTTCACTGTTCCAGCCACTTAAGATGTCTGCATCTTCAATGAGTGTTAGGAACGTGTCGAGCATCTCTGTTTCTTTTTCAAACAGCATTACATTGTCAATGCCTTCAAGTTCTTTTTGTGCTTGCTCCATTGTAAGTGTCTTAGGCGGAACAGCAAGACATACCATTGTTTCTAGCCATTGCAAGTATACAGATACAGACGTAATGCCCATGAACGGATCTGCTGGATCAGCAAAGCCACGCTCTGGATCAAAGTCTGTCTCGATATCGAAAAACGCAATGTTTAGCTTTGGAGCATCTTGATTAAGATAGTTTTCACTCAAACACTGGAAGATAGGATTAATGTCACTTTCAAATAATGTCTTATCTTTGTTAATAGCAACTTCTTTGCGAAAGTCTTTTGTGTTCTTGCACACAATACGACTTAGAGGATCACCGTACACACTCTTGTACTTGCCCTTAGGATCTTTATAATAAAATGTATATTTTGCAGGGTATTCTGTAAACGTCCGTTTACCGTCGCGTCTTTCTACGACACGAATAATATCTTGATCACGATCGAACATCGCGTCTACGTATGGCATTCATTTCTCCTTTGTTGCTTATTGGCCAACTTAACCATCTACATGTTCTTTTGAACGAGACTTGTACCAACGTACTAGTCCATAAATACTTAGCACAAACCAAAACACTTCAATAATAATACTGGATAGGTTAGGTTTGTAGTATAAGTTTATACCAAGGAGTATAGCAACAACCATGTTATTGAAGCTATACCAAAAGCCCTTGGCATCTAGTTTGCCAAACTGTAGTAAGGCAAAAGTACTGACTAAAATAGTAACACCTATGTTACCTATAAAGTCGCTCCACTCATAAGTGTATTCCATTTAACTCACTATAAAATAGTTATAGATTCCGTACAAGTCTACAAACAAGAACACAAAGTTTTGTATAAACATAGGCTTGTCTTTCAACTTAAAGAACAACAAACTTAATAGTACATGGGCTATTGCAAACACAACAAACCCATAGCGACTATATTCGAAGTTGCTAGAAAGGAGTAAGGCAGCAATAAAAAATAATATTGTGCCTACCCACTTTATATTTTCTTGAGATTTGATCACTTATCGTAGCCAAGAGTGGTAATAAGTGTTTCAAGATCATCAAAGGCATCATAATGCTTATCCCAGTCACGTTTTTGTGCAATCTTGATTGCTTTGTTAATAAGTGCTGGCTTAACATCTAGTTCTTCTGCTACTGCTTTTACAGTATCTTTAAGACCTGCTTGCAAGTCTTCTACTTCTTGTAGTACGGTTACACCCTCTTTAACAAGGCGTTCTAGTTTGGCTTTTTCTTCTGGGCCGTAGGTACGGTCACTCATAGGTCACTCCTGTTGTGTTAGTTATAAGTGTATTATATATTAGATTTTAGGGAAAGTCAAGCAGAAATGGCAAGTTTTATTACTCGCCACTTCCTGTTGCATCAATAGCGTTTTGTGCTGATTGCTGTACAGCATACAGCATGTTTAGCATTAGACCCAATGCTTCGTTGTGTTTTACTTTTGGATCAGACTCTGTAGCCATTTCTCTAAAAGTATTTGCAATGTTTCGTTTTGTTTGTACACCGTCTGTACGCATAAAGTTTACAATACCTGCTTTAAATGCCATAACTTCATCTTCAGCAGTTATGTTTAGTTGATGTTCTGCAAACTCTGTCATTGCTTCGTCTAGTAAAGCGATCATGTTCTGATCGCTATATGTCCATTCGCTTACGTCAGTGCCATAAGGTTGCCATCCGTTGTTTAGTGTTTGAAACCCTAACTCTCTAAGACGCTCAACTGAAACTTTGTAGCGGGCTGCATCGCCTCTATAAAACTCGTTAACAGTTGATTCAGTTACAATATCAAATACTTTCATTTATGGACCATCCACTTGAACTTCTTCTTGTTTAGGACTACCGTCTGTATTGTGTGTTGCAGCCCAAGCGCCATCCCAAGCGTTTTGTTTAATCTGTAAGCTACCTTGTCCGTCATCAGGACCAGTAGGTCTTGCAGGAACTCTAGCATTTGGAAGTTGCTGTCCTGTGTTCGGGTCTAGGTAGCCTTCATATGCTGCATCCCAAGCCATTCCGGCATATTGACTTTGTTGATCGCTACCTGCCGGTCTTGGTCCTGCATCAACCATTTGCTGTTGTGTTGCATCAGGTTGAGCTGTACCAGTTTCGTCATCACCGCCTTGCCCGTCACCTGGAGTAACACCAATACGCTCTAGTTCTGGTTTAACATATTCGTCATAGTCAGAACTTGAAAGTGATCCCATTAAATCTTGAATCAAGTTACCGCTTCTAAGTCTGCCTGCTCTGTTACCTACTTGACGATAGGCATCAACAACTAGTTGCCAATCTTCTACAGAGTTCAGTTCTTGTAGTCTTGCTTGTATTCCCGGTTCATCAGATCTTGCACCTGAGATTATGTTTCCTAAGCTACCGCCGCCGTCGTTGCCATTAAGCCCACGACCTGGTCCGCTTGAAAAGTCCATAGCAATCTCTCTAGCACGTTCTGGTGTAATACCAGCCTGCGATCCGCCTTCACCTCTAGCCCATTCACTAGCAGCAGTTAGTTGTGTTCTTAGCACTTCGGGAAGCGCAGCCATGTATTCGCCGTCGCCGTCAATCTTAGTTTTAAGTGCATTGTATAGTTCCATTGCGCGAGCCTGCTGTTGATCAGTTACTTCTTCAAATAGTGATTCAACTAGACTCATCATTGAACGAATACTGTGTACTACACTTTCGTTTGACGGTGCTTGGAATACTGCGCCTGCTTCGATTAAGTCGTTTAGTTCTTTTAGTTGTGCTGCCCAAGTTTTAACATCTGGAAGTTTACCCCAAACTAGAATCTTTTCAATAGTTTGTGGGCCAGCATCACCGTCATCAGTAATAGCAACTAGTTGTTGGAACTCTTTAACAGCACCAGTTGTTTGTGGTCCGTAACGTCCGTCAGTACCAATATCCCAACCCATAGTTTTTAGGAACTCTTGTAGTTCTGTAATAGCACGAGTTTCGTTTGTATCGTTTTTCAATCCGCCTTTGTCTGACTTAGCAAAGTCCGCTAGTGACATACCGTTTGGATTACCACTGTCGGCGCCACTGTCTCTGCTGTTCGCATCGTCTTCGCCGCTATCAGTCGGCTGTGCTTCCGGTTCTGCTTCCGGTTCTGCTTCCGGTTCTAAGTTACTGATTCTTTCTTGAGCGTCTCTTACAGCATTCAAAGTTTCTTCATCGTCTTGATACGCATCTAATGGTAGATCCTTAATCTTAGCCATTAGTTCTTGGAACTCTCTTTCTTCGTCATCGTCAAGTGCTTCAGTAAGCAAACGAGCTAATGCAGATTCATAAACAACTCCTTCATTAGAAGTTGCATTGCGTTTAGCTAATAGTTCTAAGAAACGTGCAACATCTCTACGAACTTGTCTACGACCTGATGCCATTGTTTGAGTATTTCTCATTGCATTGTTTTCGTCACTGTCTGGATCACCAGTAGTAATGTCTAGTCCTAAGAAGTTAGTAACACCTAAACGTTCCGCTGCTTCTTGACTTAGATAACCTTTTTCTGCAAGTTCTTGTGCAACACGTCTGCTTGCGCCGCCGCTACCTGTGTAACGACCTGCATCATCTTTTTGCACACTGTAAAAAACTTTACCACTTGGAGAATATAAACCTGGAAGTTCTAGTTTTTCTGCAACAGCACCAATGAACTGTTTGTTAATGTAATCGTTGGTTCTTGGAAAGCCCATAAGTTCTTGATCTGCTAAGTCGCGTCTAACAGCTCTTACAGCATCATATATTTCTTCTACAGTAGGTTCATTACCTAGTCTATCTAAATGTCTATCAAATACACCGTCAACTGCATCGTTAACTCTACGACCGAAGCCGTGTGGCCCGTATTTTCCTTCGCTGATTTCTTGTGCTTCTACAGCCTCGATCAGTTTACGCATATCAGACATTGTTTTTCTCCATGTGTTGTTCTAGTTTATTTCTTAGCATATTTGCGATTGATTCTTTAGCTTCGGGCTCTACTGCTTCTGGCTCTTCTTCAGGCTCTACAGGATCTTCTTTATTTGCTATCTTAATAATGTTGTCTAGCATTTGTGCTAGTTTAGGTTTTTCTAAAATAGTTTCTAGCATTGTTGCATACGGAGCAAATGCTTCACGTTGTTGCGGAGTTAATACTTCGCCACCCATTGCTCTACGTATTGCAGTTTGTACAAGTGCAGCAGGATCTTCTGACCCAACATCTGCTCTTGTTTTTGAAATACCTGGAATAAGACTAGGCTCAACTTCAGGTGCTTCATTAACAACCGGCTTAGCAGATCTTTGTACACCTGCTAGTGCAGCAAGACTGCCAAGATCTAAATCTAAAGGTAAACTGCCTGGAGCAACCTGGGCACTTTCGTTTACATAATCTTTAGTTGTCGGAACATCTCCTACAGGCTTTCCAGCCGCAGCTAATAGTGCTTCTCTGTCTGCTTGAGGATTCGAAGGAAAAAGATCCTTCATTTTATTACTCATTGCGTAAAAATCCATTAGTTACCTGCCTCTGCTGCTTTAAATGCTGCTACAGCCATTTCTCTACGCTTTTCTTTTGACTTACCACGGAACTGTGGAGCATCTGATTTTTCAAAGTCTGCAATCCATGCTTCAATACCATCTGAAACATTTAGTTTTTCTGCAAGTTTTGATTCTAACACTTTGCTTAGTGCAGATTTGTAATCACCTTCGGCATGCATTGCTGCCATATGTGCTTTGTACTTTTTAGTACCTTTCTTGTGTGGTGATTTACCTTCAGCAACATTTTCTTCAAACTTCATTTCGTAGTCCATTGCATGGTATACACTACCAATGTAGTCTGCTGCTTTAGTGATTTTAGATTGCTGCCATCCTTCAATACCTTCTGCTTCGCTTACACCTTTAAGCATGTCGTGTAGTTTGATAGCATATTTTGCAATCTTGTATAGTTCGGCACGAGCCATCTGTACTTCGTGATCACGCTCAACTGCATGAGCCATATCACCTAAGTGGCCTTCGTTTACTTTTTTAGTCATTCGGTTGCTCCTAAATACTTTAATGTATTTATCAATGTGCAACCTTAACTGGTTCGTTTTATTGTTTTAGGTTTAGCACTAGCCATTAAAGTGTCGTCATTATCTAGTGCATTTTGTGTAGTGCCGTCTGAGTTTTTACGCTGTGGTGCAACAGGAACACCGTTCTTGTCACGTTTGATTTTAGCATGTGCAGCACGAGGATTTGCAACACTCGCAATGTTACCAGCAGTAGTAGCACCAGCAGTTGCATCTTCTCTAACACACGAACCTTTTTCGCCGCGGCGGGTGCCTGGTACTCTACGATAACCTTTCCAACACTTGTCGTAAACGCTGCTATTACCGTGACGCTCGCCTTCGCCGATATTTGCTAATACTTGATCCTTCCAGCCTGGTGGCAAAGTTAGTTTTC
>Ga0222719_10002890_pt1 | contig 15417 bp, 15 predicted proteins | sample C33_34DmetaG_FD_165039 | JGI IMG/M metagenome (GOLD analysis project Ga0222719, IMG submission 165039) | Estuarine water microbial communities from San Francisco Bay, California, United States - C33_34D | ecosystem: Environmental > Aquatic > Marine > Unclassified | place: USA: California...
TACAGCTTTCACTCATCCATTTAACGCTTATATCTATGTCAATCTCTATTGTAATCCTTTTTTTTAGAGATAATATTATTTATTTTTCACTTCTCTTGATGGATCCATCGTTAGAAGTTTACAAGGGAGCTAAAACTTATCTTGATTATAGAATTTGGTCTGTACCAGCAATTTTCTTTAGAGATATATTAATTGGATACTATATAGGGTTGCAGAAAACAAAGATTGCAATGGGAATCAGTATCACAGTTAACATTATTAACATTTTATTAGATTACATTTTTATATTTCACCTGGGGTATGATATTGAAGGTGTTGCTATCGCATCATTAATTGCCGAGTATTCAATAATCTTATTTATTTTATATGCACTAAATACTGAAAAAATATTTTCTAACTCCCCTATATCATCTAGTCAAATATTTGAATGGAAAAGTATCAAGAGTAAAATTATGGTGAATGCTGATATGTTTATTAGATCTTTCTTACTAATGACAATATTCGTATACTTAATGAGCATTGGCGCAAGTTATGGTAATGAAGTGTTGGCTGTGAATACCATACTATTAAATTTCTTTTTTTTATTTTCTCATGGTATAGATGGTTTTGCTCACTCTGCAGAAGTCCTTGTAGGTAATTCTATAGGCAAGAAGAATCAAAATGCACTGAGCAGTTCAATTTACTCGACGGGAAAGTTGTCTGCTTATTTGTTAATATCTTATTTAGGTTTTTTTCTACTTTTCAGTGGGTCAATAATTTCATTTATTACAGATAGTCAAATAGTTAATTCTTTATCTAATAGTTATATGTTCTATATTTATATGATTTTTATATTTGCTACAGTTGCTTTCTGGCTTGATGGGGTCTTTATTGGTGCCATTCAAGTAAAGTTGCTAAGAAATGTTATGATTTTATCAGGCATTACCTTTTTCATTCTAGAAACAACACTTTTGGGAGGGGATAACGATGGTTTATGGCTTTCATTTCTTATATTTTTTGCGATGAGAAGTTTGCTTTTAACCATTTTTTTATATAAATATATGAAAAAAAACAAGTTTTTAGAATTTTAACTTATACTGATTACAGTTCATTATATTTATGCTATATTGATTAAAATTTTGGTCAATACTAACCTAGGAGAGAGAAATGGGATTTTTCGGAGATTTATTCAAAAAAGCTGAGCCAGTTACGGTTACAGTTAAAGGTACAGGAGAAACATTTAAATGTGAGCCTGGTCAGTTACTTATGAAGGCGGCTTTTGCAGCTGATGTTAAATGGCCTCATTCATGTAAAGTTGGTAGTTGTGGTTCTTGTAGAGCAACAATAGTTGAGGGTGAAGGAGTATATCCTTCTAGTCCATGCGACCCTACCGCTTTATTACATAAAGAAGAAATGGACAATGGAATGGTTATAGCTTGCCAATGGGTTCCCAAAACTGATATTACGGTAGATGTTGCTATTGGTACAGAGGGCGACAAAAGAGGGATGATTTAATCTTTCTATAATCAGAGTTGACTTAATGATGAAGAGACTGAGTTAGCGGATTTTTTTGCTAACTCATATGCATCTGACATAGAAGTATCAATAACCTCTCCAAAATACAACACTACTATAGTATTTTTTCTACTCAAACATCTTAACGATATTTTTAAAAGAGTTTGAGATTTATCTGCCCAACATACACTATCATCTGAAGACTTATCAGATGGATAGTCAACTGGGTATCTAATAAATATAGACTGCAAATTACTTTTTGTATGCGCAATTGAATTAAATAATTTACTATGAAATTTTTTTATTTTAACTCCATTACCAATTCTACCTTCTGGAAAAAAAATTATATTCTTATTTTTATCTAGATAGTACTTCATCGATTTTATTACATTGTCATTGTCATTACTATTACCCCTATTAATAAATATAGTGCCTGTCTTGCTAGCTAAACGACCGATGATCGGCCACTTCTTAATTTCTGATTTAGCAATAAAGTTAGATGGAACTATTGAGTTCAATACTATAATGTCAAGAAAGCTAATATGATTAGAAACAAATGCTTTTGCTTTATTGGATATAATTCCTTTGGATATAATTTTTAATCCAAATAGAAAAATTAATACTTTCATCCAATATTGACTGATTTTATGATGTACTGGTTTTAGACCTATGGTCGACTTAGGAAAAAAAATTAATATAATCAAACCTATCAATATGTGAATAAAAATCAAAGGCAAGCGTATTGATAAAAATATTATTTTCATTTTTTCATAAACTCAATAAGTTTTTCTATGGAACTTATTGGCTCTAAACATATATTATTTTGACATATATATGCTGTAAAATTACCTTCTGGTTTTTTATCAGATAAGCCGTCTGCCTTTAAAGTAATATTATTAGTAATAAAGTATATATTGTCATTCAAAGTATCAAGTTTATTAATTAGATTCTGATTATCACTTAGATTGCTTTCTTCACATCTAATTATAATTAGTCTTTTAGAGCTATCTGTCCTAGGGGCTACCAATAAAAGACTTGAATGCGATGAATTAGACCTATTTAATGAATCATGTGCTGAATTGATTGCATTCTCTACAGCTTCAATATACTTTGTTAGTCCTGTTAGCTCATAAAGCTCCATGAGAGCGCCTATTGCTATACTATTACCTGATGGAAGCGACTCATCCATATATGATTTTGGTCTATATATAAGTTCTTCATGGTTATCAGATGTAAAATAAAACCCCCCATTCTCTTTGTCCTGAAAATCATTAATTAAGACATCTGTTGTTTTAATTAAAAAATCAAAATAAGAATTGTCCCACTCAATTTTGAGTATTTCTAAACATGCTCTTGAAAGAAATGCATAATCATCAAGATATGCATTGAAGCATGCTTTGTCATGATAACATGCATATAATTTACCATCTTGCCACATATTATTTTTTATAAAATCAAATGATTTTCTTGCTGAAATCAAATAATCTTTATTTTCAGTCACCTTATATGCATTTATCATTCCCTCAATCACTAATGCATTCCATGAGACGAGTACTTTTTTATCTGTTCCTGGCCTGATCCTTTCATCTCTTTTGTGAAGTAATTTCTTGCATATCTTGTTTGCTATATCTATGTTTTCAAGATAGTAACTTTCATTAGTTTTGGTCACATGCAAGTGATATTTGCCATCAAAATTTGGCCTATCATATACAACGAACATTTTTTTAAAAACATCAATTTCTTCTTTATTTAGTATATTCTTTAAATCATCACCTGACCAAACATAGAATTTACCCTCTATCCCTTCAGAATCAGCATCAATAGTTGAATAATAACCTCCATCATTACTTTGCATTTCAGCTAAGAGCCAGTCACATGTCTGTGATAGTTTATTAAGATACATTTTATTGCCTGTTTTCCTAAATGCATTAGCTAATATGCTAATCATAGGGCCATTATCGTACAACATTTTTTCAAAATGTGGGATCATCCATAGTTCATCAACTGAGTATCTGAAAAACCCACCTTTTAAATGATCAAAAATACCAGAGCAGCACATTCTAGAGAGTGTTAAGTTTATAGCATCCAACACATCCTTGTCTTGTTTTTTTAATGTCTTAATAAGAAATTCTAAATTGTTGATATGGGGAAACTTTGGCGCCGACCCAAAACCACCATGAACCTTATCCATAGAGGCTAATAATTCATTTTTAACTTTTTCCATCAGGTCATCATTGATGATGTTTTTTGATTCCTTTGATTTATTTAAATTATTAAAAATATTTTTAATTTGGATATTTTGTAATTCTATGTCTCTTTTTTGATCTATATAAAAATCATTTACTCTAATCAAAATATCTTTAAAAGATGGTAATCCATGTCTTTCAGTATTTGGGAAGTATGTCCCAGCAAAAAATGGGAACTTCTTTGGCGTCATAAAGACAGTAAGAGGCCACCCTCCTGTTTTGCCAGTAATTATAGTTTGAGACATCTGATAAATTTTGTCTAGATCTGGTCTTTCTTCTTTATCAAGCTTTATATTAATAAAGTTTTTATTCATTATTTCTGCTGTAGCATCATCTTCGAAAGATTCATGTGCCATTACATGACACCAGTGACATGCAGAATAGCCTATTGATAACATGATAGGTTTGTCTTCTTGTTCTGCTATTAGGAATGCTTCATCAGACCAAGGGTACCAGTCTACTGGATTATCAGCATGTTGAAGAAGGTAATCACTTTTTTCTTTTTTTAATCTATTCATTATTTGATTCTATACTACAGTTTCATAGGCTATTATAATTACTATAATAATTCAATTTTAAATGATATATACACATAATATACATCCAATAATAGTTTCAGTAGGACCGATAGACTTGTATTGGTATGGAGCTATGTATGCTATTTCATTTCTACTAATTGATTATTTGATGAAGAGAGAGGTTGTCCATAACACCACGTATGAATTTAATGTTAGTTTTATTGATCAATTAGTTTTTATCTCGATACTGTCGGTTATTATTGGCGGTAGACTGGGATATGTGATTTTCTATAATTTTGATTATTATGTAGAAAACCTTAATAAAGTTTTTTATATCTGGGAAGGTGGAATGTCATTTCATGGAGCTTTGATAGGCGTTTTTGTTGGTCTTATGTTTTTGAGCATTAAAAACAAAATAAAATTCTTTAAATTATCTGATTTTCTAGTTCCATTTATACCAATTGGTTTATTCTTAGGAAGAATTGGAAATTTTATTAATTCAGAGTTATATGGCTCTCCCACTAATTCCAATTGGGGAGTTATTTTTCCACTAGTAGACTCAGTACCAAGGCACCCATCAATGTTGTATGAAGCTTTTCTAGAAGGGATAGTATTATATTTACTATTATTGTTTTTCAAGATCAATCAGCCCTTCACAGGCACCCTAACTGCAATATTTTTAATTTTTTATTCTATATTTAGATTCTGTGTAGAGTTTGTTAGAGTGCCAGATCTACACATTGGCTATATTTATTCAACATGGCTAACAACAGGTATGATTTTATGTGTACCGATGTTTTTTGTTGGAATCTTAATTTATTATTACTCAAAAAAAGGTAGAATATAGTATGAAACAATATCATGATTTACTAAAAGAAGTTTTAGCGAACGGAAGCATTAAATCTGATAGAACAGGTACGGGCACTATATCATTGTTTGGATATCAAATGAGATTCAACTTATCAGATGGTTTCCCTTTATTAACTACAAAAAAAATTCACTTCAAATCAGTTGTATATGAACTTTTATGGTTTTTAAAAGGCAGCACTAATATAGATTACCTGCAAAAAAATAATATTAAGATATGGGACGAATGGGCAGACGAAAATGGTGAGTTGGGGCCAATATATGGGAGTCAATGGCGTTCATGGGAAAATTCTAATGGTGAGCAAATTGATCAGATACATTTATTGATAGAGAGCATTAAAACAAATCCAAACTCACGAAGACACATTGTTTCAGCTTGGAATGTTGGAGACCTTGATAAGATGAACTTACCGCCATGTCATATTCTCTTTCAGTTTTACATTTATGATAATAAATTATCATGTCAATTGTATCAACGTAGTGCAGATATATTTCTTGGAGTACCTTTTAACATAGCATCTTATGCTCTGCTTACTATGATGGTAGCGAATCAAGCAGGGCTTGATTATGGTGACTTCGTCCACACATTTGGTGATGCTCACATATATTTAAACCATAAAGATCAGGTAAATGAGCAGCTTAAAAGAACGCCTAAGAAGTTGCCCACAGTCATAATAAATAAAAATGTAAATTCCATCTTTGATTATAAATATGAAGATTTCTCTCTAATAGATTATAATCCAGATAAGCATATCAAAGCTCCTGTATCTGTATGACACCAATAATATCAATAATTGTAGCAATGGATAAAAATAATTTAATTGGTAAAAAAGACAGAATACCATGGCATATCCCAAGCGAATTAAAGAGATTTAGAGAATTAACAATGGGAAAGCCAATTATAATGGGCAGGAAGACCCATGAGTCTATAGGAAAAATTTTAGATGGAAGAGATAATATCGTCTTAACCACAAATAAAAAGTATACTCATGATGGTATTATTATTTATCATGATCTGCGAAGTATATTTCAAGATTATTCTAGTCACGAAGAACTATTTATCATAGGTGGATCTGAAATCTATCAGCTTGCTTTTCCTTTTGCTAAGAAATTATATATTACATATGTTCAAGGGGAGTTTAATGGGGACACATGGTTTCCTGAGTTTAGTTTAGATAACTGGTCAATAATATATGATCAGAGTTTTGAATGTTCAAAAAGTAATATTAGATATTCAGCAAAAATTTATAATAAGATTAATGAATGACTCTTGGAATTGTTAAAACAAATTCTGGTATCTCAGCATCAAAATATTTTTCAGAATCATTGATCATTTGATATGTACCTTTCATGGTTCCTAATGACGTTTCCAATACTGTTCCACTGGTATACTGATACTCATCACCTGGGTTGATGTAAGGTTGATCCCCTACTACGCCTTCACCTTTAACATTTTGGACTTTACCATTAGCATCTTCTATTATCCAGTGTCTAGATAGAAGCTTAGCTCCCATATCACCTTTATTTTTTATAGAGACCGTATACAGAAAATAAAATTTATTGTTATCAGGATCAGATTCCTGTTGCAAGTAGCTTGTATCTATTGATATTGAGATATTATTATTCTTAGACATATTTTGATCATTACCTATTTGTGCTAGCTATTTACTGTTAAAATAGAATATACATTAATTTTAGACAGATTGAATCAAATTTAAAAGTAAAAAATATGAATATTGAAGATTTAGCTATATACAAAAAATTCTTAAGTAAGTTTACTGATAATAAAAAAAAAGCTCTTGAGGGACTAGAAACCATTAAAGAGATACTAAATACAGAATCCAGAGAAACATCAGAGATGTTGGAGATTTACAGAAAATATATGGCTGGGGAAGAACTTGACAAAGATGCCATTAATAAGGCAAACAATCAATTTGCAGATTTGATCAAGAATGCTGGCTTACTTGGTGTATTTGTATTGCCAGGTGGGCTAGTTGCAATAGCCTTCTTAGTGAAGCTAGGGAAAAAATTCGGAATTGACATTCTGCCAAAGAGATTCAAGTAATAACTTAAATATTTCCGCCTTTTTTCTGTATCCTTAGTCCTAAAATAAGGGAAGGTAGCAAGAATATGGCGAATAAAAGCACAAACTGATGAAACCTATTAAGGTCCAGAACATTCAATAAGCCAGCAGCTATTAAATTAATCCATATATAAAAAAAGATCAAAAATCTATCAGGATTCTTTACCCAGGTCATATGTTGTAACATCAGCGTAGTAGGTAATTTACCGTGTAAACCATATAAAATAAGAATGATTAAAAGTGAGATGATTGTGCTTATTACTATGGATGCAGCTAGTAAACTTGATAAACCAAGCATCACAAGCGTATTGTTGATCATCAAAAGGTAATCTTCCGTCCATAACCAAACAAGCAGTGCTGTCAAAACACCATAAGTAAACGCTCTTACACCTTCCGGACTAATAGACTTCCAAGGATCACCCATAATATTATCTCCTCATATTATTATCTTTGTATTATAATTCAATTTTATCACTATGGATAATTATTAATTATTTATTATGTCTACTATCTACATCATAAGCGCACCCTCGGGTGCAGGTAAAACTAGTTTAGTAAAGGGGCTCTGCAATTCTCTTACATTTATAAAGCCATCTGTATCTTATACCACAAGAAAAGTAAGGGAATCTGAAGTTGATGGAAAGGATTACTTTTTTGTAAGCAGAGAAAATTTTGAAGAAAAAATTAGCAATAATGATTTTCTCGAGTACCAAGACGTATATGGAAATATGTATGGATCTACATTGGAGTCAGTCAATACAATAACATCCCATGGTTCGGATGTAGTCTTGGAAATCGACTATAAAGGGATGCTAGCTGTTAAACGAGAACTACCTCATGCAATATCTGTATATATCACTCCTCCTAGCATAGAAACCCTTAAAGAGAGATTATTGAAACGAGGAGAAGATACCGAGGAAGTAATTAACAAAAGGATGGCATCCTCCTCACATGAGATGACATATGCTAAATATGCAGATTATACGGTTATCAATGATAATTATGATGATGCTCTTAATCTATTGAAGGGAATCATTTTATTAAATCGAATTAATCATAGGCAATTAAGTAGCTGGGCTAATTATCTCAATAAAATCAACAACCGCATTGTTTAAAAAGTTTTATCTGATACAATGATTTGATCATATAAGGAACAAAAATGGCTAGAATTACAATTGAAGACTGCTTGGAACAACTTGATAACGCATTTGATATATGTGCTCTTGCAGGTAAAAGAGCTAAAGATTTAGCTTCAGGAGCTGATCCACTTGTTGAATCAAAAGATAAACCTACAGTTATCGCACTAAGAGAAATCTCCGCTGGCAAGATTGGTATGGACTATTTTGAGATCAGCAATAAAGAGAAAATTGAAAGTCAACTATTTGGTGATGGCATTAGCGAAGAAGAGGTAATCACAGAGTTATCTCAACAACTTGAAGAAATGCCTTCTACTGAATCACTTGCATCTTCAAGCAATCAACAAGATATCTCAAATGATAATACATTAGATGCTAGTCCTGCTATTAATGATGATGTTAAGCTAAATGATGATGTTGATGAGGCTGGCGCATCTAAAGATAAAGTTATCGAATAATCAACACCATTATTACTAATGGACAAAACAAGCATAATAAAGAATTCTCGAGAATTTAACATATCGAGTAAGAAGTATTTAGATTTTAAAAAAAAAATTAGTAAATACTTGAACCCCTATCAAGTAAAAAAAATTGAAAAGTCTTTCAATCTAGCTTGCGATGCTCACAAAGGACAAGTTAGAAAATCTGGAGAAGCATATATACACCACCCTCTATCGGCTGCATCTCTTCTTGCAGACTTTCAATTAGATCATGAGTCTATCATGGCGGCTATATTACATGATGTGATTGAAGATACTGAAATAGGAAAAGAAAATTTAAAAAAAAGTTTCGGTGTTAAAGTTGCTGAACTTGTTGATGGGGTAAGCAAGCTTGACAAATTATCTTTCTCTACTAAGGAGGAAGCAGATGCAGCTAACCTGAGAAAAATGATATTGGCGATGAGTCAGGACATAAGGGTGATATTAATTAAACTTGCAGATAGGAAGCATAACTTAGAGACGATAGATGCATTAGATAGCAAAAAAAGAAAAAAAATTGGTAAAGAAACATTGGAGATATTCGCTCCAATTGCCTTACGTTTAGGCATTCACTCATTGAATAAAGAATTAGAAGATCTAGCATTTGAAACTGTCTATCCATTTAGATATGCAACCCTGCGCAGCATGATTCAAAAATCCAGAGGCAACAGAAAAGAACTGATGGAAAAGATTAAAAATCTAATTGAAAAAAAATTACAAGATGAAGGTTTAAATACAAGTGTTGTCGCAAGGGAGAAGCATGTATATGGTTTGTATAAAAAAATGAAACTGAAAGAATTTAAATTTTCTCAAATTAATGATCTTTTTGGAGTTAGAGTGATTTCTAATACAGTAGATGATTGCTATAGATCTCTCGGTATAATTCATAACCTATATACTCCTGTCCCTGGTCGCTTCAAAGATTACATAGCAATCCCAAAGTCAAATGGGTATCAATCATTACATACCTCTATAATTGGTCCACATGGATTACCTATAGAGATTCAAATTAGGACAAAAGATATGAATATTCTTGCAGAGTCTGGTATTGCGTCACATTGGTTTTATAAATCTAAAAATATCCCATCACTAAAAAATTATACGAAGGAACAACAATGGATCACCAATTTATTAAGTATACAAAAAGATTCAGGTAATCCTAAAGAATATTTGAAAAGTATAAAAGCTGATTTACATCCTGGTAAGGTTTATGTCTTTACCCCTAAGGGCAATATCTTAGATTTACCAAAAAGATCAACAATAATAGATTATGCATATGCAGTTCATACCGACCTAGGTAATAACTACGCATCTTCTAAAGTTGATGATTTACCAGCATCACCTAGCACTATATTAAAAAATGGGCAAAGAGTTGAAATACTAGTTAATAAAAAATTTATACCTGACCCAGGCTGGTTGAATTTTGTTGTAACAGAAAAAGCCAGACATTCTATAAGAGCCTATTTGAAGTCGATTAAGAAGATCGATGCAATAGCATTAGGCAAAAAACTATTAGACTACTCATTAAAAGACTTCGATATACAACTAAATGACATACCCAAGAAAACCTTGAATATTGTGTTGCAAGAATATTCATGTGAGACAATTGATGACCTTTATGCTGAGATAGGCCTAGGGAATAGTATAGCAAAATTGGTGGCAATGAGAATCGCTCCTACCGATATGCCATTAAAAGAAAATAGTGCATCTAATACTGACATACAAATTAGAGGGACCGAAGGCTTAGTTGTATCATATGCTAAATGTTGTTATCCCATACCTGGCGATCCAATACTTGGTCATATCAGCCAAGAAAAAGGAGTTGTAGTGCATAGACAAAAATGTAGGAGCTTAAATCATATGAAAAAATCTAGTGATGAGACTCTAGATTTGTCATGGGCAGATAATGTTGATGATACTTTTAGCGCATCAATTAAGGTTGAAGTTGAGAATGTTAGAGGTGTGTTAGCAATGATTTCCGCACAAATTGCCCAAAATGACTTTAATATAGAAAGTGTAACTTATGACGATACAAAGACGACAGGGCATAATATAATGGTATTTGTGATATCAATTAATGGAGTTAAAGAATTAAATAAACTAATTAAAAAACTTAAGAAAAATAGTAATATTTTAAATGTAGAAAGGAAAAGAAGTTAAAATGGATAATAAAGTAAATTTTGGATCAAAAAAGGTTGATATAAAAGAAAAGCCTAAATTAGTGTCTGGCATATTTAGTTCGGTTTCAAATAAGTATGATTTAATGAATGATGCTATGTCTCTTGGCTTACATAGAGCCTGGAAAGAAAAAATGTATATGGTTTCAAAAGCACAAGATAATGAAGAGATTCTTGATATTGCAACAGGCACCGGAGATATTGCCCTAAAATTTTTAAAAAAAAGAGATAATATAAAATTAACCTGTTTAGATGAAAATAGTGAAATGCTTCAATTATGTAAAGATAGGTTAATAGATAATGGCTTTATTGAAAACATAAAATTTAATAACAGCTCTATAGAAAAAGCTGAGCTTAATAAAGATAAATATTCACTAGCGACGATAGCTTTTGGATTCAGGAATTTTACAGATCATAAGAATGCATTAAAAAATATATATGAATCAATTACTCCTGGTGGACGTTTAGTGATTATGGAATTTACTACTCCTGCAAATAATGTATTAAAAAATATTTTTGAAAAGTATACTCATTTAGTAATACCAAAAATAGGCAAGCTTCTAGCTAATGATTATGATAGTTATAAATATTTAGCCGAATCTATAACATCATTTTTTAGCCCATCGGAAGTAAGTGATATGCTAGAGAATGCTGGATTTGAAAGTGTCCGATATGAATACCTTCCTGGCAACATGGTTACGATACATGTAGGTTATAAATGTTGAAGAATAAATCGTCAGCAATTAAATATATTAATAAAGTATTGCAGAGTGATGTGTTTAATAAATCTATACCTGATAATTTCTTATCAGAGATAAACAATAAAAAAATTAAAATTAATTTGAAAGATATTAACTATTCTACAATATTACATATATCTGATAACACTATAATCATATTAGATGAAGAAGGGAATTTTGATGTAGAGTTAATTACAACGCCAGCAACCTTAGCCTTATTTATTTTATCAAAAGGCTCTGATAAATTTTCAAGCAAAATCATAATAAATGGTGACATTGATACAGCAAATAAATTTAATAACTTTTTGAGTAGTTCAGAGAAGATAAAAGAAATATTAATACACCTGATAGGAAAAGAAAAAACAAAAGATATTGAAAAGGGAATTAAAAGCATTACTGTATTTTTTAACGATATCTTCTCCTCATCAACCTCTGATTTAGTTGACTTTTTAACTGATGACTTAACAGTTTTACCATCAAAGTCTGATGTAAATCAGTTTTTGGATGAAGTAGATAGCCTCAAAAGTAGAACCGATAAACTATATCAAAAATACAAAGATGTTAAATAATATTCTTAGAATCTTGCAAATCGCACGTCTTTTCATCAAGTATGATGTAGATAAAATGTTGGTTAACTGTGGCAGCGGAAGATGCAAGTTTTATTTTTATATGCTTCCTTGGAACTGGTTCAGAACAAGACGTATTGAAAATATACCTCTTAAAATTAGAATGATGTTTGAGGAGCTTGGCCCGATATTTGTGAAGTTAGGCCAAGTAATATCAACAAGGAAGGATTTGCTATCGGATGATATTGCATTAGAGCTATCAAAGTTACAGGATAATGTTAAACCATTTCCAAAAGACATATCTATGCAGATTATTGAAAATGAACTTGGAGATAAAATATCGAATATATTTAATAATTTTACTGCTGAACCTTTGGCATCAGCTTCGATAGCCCAAGTTCACTCTGCTCAATTAAAAAACGGGAAGGATGTGATTGTAAAAGTAGTTAGACCAGGAATCCATAAAGCTATTGAGAAGGACTTATTATTGATGAAAAGGATTGCTGAATTCTTAACATCTTTGTCTGATGATTTTAAAAGAATGCATCTGATAGAAGTTGTTAATGATTATGAACTTCTTGTCTATGATGAAACTGATTTAATAAAAGAGTCAACAAATGCGAAAAAAATTAGAGACAATTTTAAGAATTCTAAACTAATTTATATACCGGAAATATATTGGAATTATGTAACTAGAAATATTTTAGTTATGGAGAGGACTTATGCAACGCCTATAAACGATAGAGAAGAGTTAATTAGACAAGGTATTGATTTTAAAAAGCTGGCAACTAATGCAGTAGAAAGTTTTTTCATACAAGTATTTGAACATAATTTCTTTCATGCAGATATGCATCCAGGAAATATATTCGTTGATAAAATTGGAAATGACGTCCAGTTTGTTTTAGTTGACTTTGGAATTATGGGATCACTGAGTACATTTGATAAAAGATATTTAGCTGAAAACTTTGTTGCTTTTTTTAATCGTGATTATGCAAAAGTCGCGAGATTGCATGTTGAGTGCGAATGGGTTCCAAAAGATACAAATATTTCTTTGCTGGAAAAAGCTATAAGAGATAACTGTGAATCTATGTTAGATAAATCCATAAAAGATGTCTCTTTGAGCGATATAATTCTTGGACTATTTGATACAGCTAGGAAATTCAAGCTAGAAGTCCAGCCTCAATTAATCCTAATGCAAAAAGCTCTGTTGTATACCGAAGGATTAGGTAGAGAGTTCCATCCTGAGTTAGACTTATGGAAAACATCTAAACCAATTCTTGAAAAATGGATGAATAAACAAAAGGGCTTTTCTGCAGCTTTGAAGAATTTAAAAAATAATTATTCTGATATAGTTGATTTGTTGCCTGAATTACCAGGCGCTATGCGCAAAGTCATTAACTTGTTGAATAATGATCAGCTTAACTTAGATAGAAATTTAAAAAAACTAGAGCATATTGAAAATTCAATATTTAAGAGTACAAGAAGAAATTATTGGATGTCTGCAATTTTAATATTTACATTGTTTGCTATCACTCTAACTTATCTAACAATTAATAATATTCTTTATCAACCAATTTACTTATATATCTTATTCTTTTCTATATTGATCATTATAATGAGGCCTAGAAAAAAATAATGGTTGATACTGACATATACAGTGATCTTAATGATCAACAAATTGCAGCAGTCCAGTGTTCTTTAGGTAACAAACTAATATTAGCTGGTGCTGGTAGTGGGAAAACTAGAGTTTTAACTTGCAGAGTTGCTGAGTTAATAAATAAGTACGATATTAGACCAAGCAATATACTTGCTTTGACATTTACAAATAAAGCATCAAACGAAATGAAACAGAGGCTCGAGAAATTACTAAGAATTTCATCTCAGGGACTATGGTTTGGAACTTTTCATGGTATATGCAGGAGATTATTAAAGATACATTGGAAGGAAGCTGGTATTAATGAACACTTCACAATATTGGATTCTCAGGACCAATTAAGAATAATCAAAAGAATTATAAAAGCTAAAAACTTAGATGAGAATTTATATGATCCTAAGGCGCTGCAATCTTTTATAAACACCCAAAAAGATAAAGGCAAGAGGTTTAATAACATAAATAATGATGACGATAAATATAGGGATATTTATAAAGAATATGATGAAGCATGTAGGCAAACAAATTCTGTAGACTTCGCAGATTTAATATTATTAACCTATGAAATGTTAAAGAGAAATATAAAAATTCTTGAATACTATAATAAAAGGTTCAAAAATATTATGGTTGATGAGTTTCAAGATACAAATACCCTTCAATTTAATCTATTAAAACTATTAAATGGCACCGATGGTTCTTTATATGCTGTTGGAGATGATGACCAGTCTATTTATGGCTGGAGAGGAGCTAGAAGTAAAAACATAAAATTTTTTGAAGATGAGTTCAATAATGTTGAAATATTCAAGTTAGAACAGAATTATAGATCTACTAATGAGATATTATCTGTAGCAAATAACTTGATATCTTATAATAAAGAGAGACTTGGTAAAAATCTTTGGACTAACTCAGCCAAAGGTAATCCAGTATATCTCTATGAGGCTTATAATGGTGATGATGAATCTAATTTCATTGTTGAAAAAATTCAAGAGCATATATCTAGTGGTGGAAAAAGATCAGATATAGCCTTACTGTATCGATCGAACTTTCTCTCTCGTAGATTAGAGGAGGAATTAAATTCTCGAAGTATTCCATATAGAATATTTGGAGGCTTCAGGTTCTTTGAAAGAGCAGAAGTCAAAGATGTTATCGCATATCTTAGGATTACAGTTAATACTTCTGATGATTCAGCTTTTGAGAGAACAGTTAACAACCCTCCCCGAGGGTTAGGTGAAAAAACTATCCAAGTTATTAGAAATTATGCCAAAGAAAATGAATTATCAATGTGGGACACAATAAACCAAATTCATAAAACTAATATTACTAGTACGAGAGCACTTAATGCGCTTAATAGTTATATCAGTATAATTAATGAGTTGATTATCAATGTCAAAGACTTAGATTTGAAAAACCTTATTGAGAAGACTATAAGTCTCTCTACCTTAACAAAGTATTATGAGTCA
>Ga0222719_10002891_pt1 | contig 15416 bp, 21 predicted proteins | sample C33_34DmetaG_FD_165039 | JGI IMG/M metagenome (GOLD analysis project Ga0222719, IMG submission 165039) | Estuarine water microbial communities from San Francisco Bay, California, United States - C33_34D | ecosystem: Environmental > Aquatic > Marine > Unclassified | place: USA: California...
CATACCACTAAACCCAGGTTCTCTTTTCTTCTTAGGTGGTGCGTGTTGAGTAATAATTTCACCGAATATTTCCTCCTTTGTGTTTGTAAATAACGGATCGAGTAAATCACACACAGGATTCAGGAATTTATTGACAAAGTAGTAGTGATAATCTACCGGTACATTATTTTCTTCGACGTATTTCGGATCTTCAGATTTTTCAAATGCACGAGCCTTTGGATCACCCGTTTTTGTGAGTAGATATGGGACCCGGTCACCCGATTGTGGCTCCGAGCCAGGTTTCCTATCACGCATCTTATTGACAACTTGAACATGTGCTTGATTGATGTATATACTATCGGGGCTCGTTATTGAGACATTTTGCCCCTTCACCTTATACGAATCCGAAAGAGATTGACTCAAGATCAGCTTATCATTGTGTATGTCGCCAGATAAGAGTTCTATGGCGCGTTCTCTCGCGAGTTCGAGTGGTGGACCAGGGTCACTCGAGGTGAGAACTACATCTAAAAGCTCCTTGCAAACCTCTCGAACATGGGGTGTATTATCTCGGCGAACAACCTGAAGACCCTTAATATCTATGTAATCCATATGCATATTTCCATCCTTACCCTGTGTCCAAAGTTTCGCGGCGTACCTCTTCTTCGAGTACAAGAAATATGGCCAGTAGACCTTCTCGAGTTCTAGGTTATTGGGCTTTTTGAAGAGGGCGCTACATTCTGTCGCCGCCCTTTCACCAATCTCCCAGCTGTATTTTACAGCTTCTTCACCTGTCCTGTCACCCACATCAAACTCAACCATCACAGAATCCGTGTCACCATACCGTACCTTCGCACCCGGAAAGTTCTTTTCAACATACGTCTTTGTCTCTTCGATCATCTCACGGCCTCTACATGTCGTGGTAGACGCAATCGGGACACATGGAAGAATACCTTTACCCGCACCAGTAAATCCATACACTGAGTTCATACTAATTTTGTATGCCAACTGCTTACCGTTATAGACTTCTTTCATCGCGCCAGTTGCGGCAGCCATATCTCTCTTTGCCTTTTTACGAAACTGTTTAAGCTCCAATAGAATGGCTGGTAAAAGACTGGGGACGTCTTGTGCGAATTTATAGGTTCTGTTACCAATGTTAAACGTCTCGTATGTAACACCAGGAATATTCCCATAGTCCTTCTCATTCATAACATAGGAAGAGTAACAGAGATTATGGGCCATCATGATACTCGGATACAGCGCTTCAAAATCTAGGGCTGTGATGGGTGTATAATAGGCTCCTTTTTGAGCGTCAAGTACAGTTGCACCTTCGTAGGGTTCTTCGGGTATAGCACCCCATCTAATCGTTGGCACCATAAATCCTAGTTCTCGAGCCTTTTTAGTCAACTGACTAAAAACCTTAATCTGTTGCCCACGCTCTACGAGGAAACATAGAGGTACCCACGTCGCCTTAGCCATCTCTAACAAGTTCAAAAGAATACACATCTTCTTCATGAGTTTATGCGGAAGTAAAGTATCCTTAATACAATAGTCTGCGACTTCACCAAGCTTTTTTGGATCTTCTTCTATAAATCGAGCAAACATTTCTTTTGGTGGCATGTCAATCTTTTGATCCCCAAGGTACAATTTAGATACGTTATTTAGACTGTACGAATCAAGTTTATATCCCTTCTTCACTTCATGGAATAAATCGAAAACAAACCGACCGGACATTGGAAGAAGTTTCAATGTATTATCACCCAAAGCACTCGAACTCAATTTTTTAATTGAAATCTCGCAAATCTGATCCTTCAATTTCCCAAGCCTGAAAAAGTTGGGGTTACATCCCAGTAAATGTGCGCGTGTGTGAATATAGTTGAAATCGAAACCGAAGACGTTCCATCCCGTGATGATATCAATATCCTTTTTTTGCATGTATTTTTGAAAAGCTTCGAGCATTTCCTTCTCTGTATCAAAACTCACAACATCGTCACCTTCGGTTTTTTTGTAGCATAGACAAACCTTCTCATACGGTTCATCTTCACCAAATTTACAAAGTGAAACTGCAATCTGAAAACATGCGTCACCCATGATGGTTGGATCAGGGAATTTACCAGTGGAACTGTTACACTCAATATCAAATGATGCAACTACGAATGGGGCGATGTCATCTCGCTCGACGGGTTTGAGTGTATTCCACTTATTGCAAAATAAATCGATATCTACATTCGCGAGATGTGAACGAATGCACTGATCACCCGTGTCGAGCCAGCCAGTAGATTGGATACCGGTTCTATGCATCAGGCGAAGTACGGGATCTAGGTTTGATTCATACACTTTCAATTTTACCATCCCAGATGAAATGCTCAATGTGTTTTTTAGAAAGTAATCAACTCGTCGTCTCATAGCTAGATTTACGAAATCGATTTTCATGTACGCAAACTCTTCACTATTCTGAAACCCCCAAACATCTTTAGCTTTCATGATTGAATATGATACGAGACATTCAGGACATTTTCTATTTAGGACGTCGAATATTTCCTGCGCCGTCTTTTGTGTAGCACCTTTGGGAAACTTAACGAAAAAGTACGGGGTAAATGCAGTAGTAACACAAACTGATTTACCTTCCTGAGTTTTCCCAAATATACTCACTAAATGTTCATCATCAACATCTCTGGCTTCCCAAGTCAACGCTTGAAAAATCACCATCGCTTATGTATATCTTGAGCGAAAATTTTAATATCGTTTATTAATAAATGTCAGCCGCTTTAATAGAGCTTGTGTCTGTAGGTGCCCAGGATGTATTCATCACTGGAAATCCCGAGGTTTCGTTTTTTAGACAAAACTATAAACGCCATACTAACTTCGCAATGAAGCCCGAGCGTATGGATTACATCGGTACCTTCGGTGCCAATAACGAGATTACCATTCCTATCCGTTCGAAGGGTGACCTCATGAGTTACATCTGGATCGAGGATACTAACATCGCCAATATCCAAACCAACTCTAACGGCCTGTTCTCCGCGGATGCGGCGGGTCCTACTGAATTCAGCCTGTGGATCGGTGGTCAGAAGGTGTCTCAACTCGACTCCCTTTTCATCCAAGGTGTACACAACCCCCTTCTCCGTGATTCTGCGGCGAAGGCTTCGTGTGCCGTCACAACCAATAACAAGAAGGCGAACCACGGCGGTGATCACTACATGATTCCATTCTTCTTCGGTGAAGACTGGACCAAGTGTCTTCCATTGGTGGCCCTCCAATATCACGATGTGGAGATTCGCATCAAGTGCCGTGACGGTTACACACCAGCCGGTAGCCCCCAGGTTTGGGGTAACTACATTTACCTGGATACCGATGAGCGTTCCTTTTTCGTCGATAACGAACATGAGATTCTCATCACACAGACTCAACATCAGTTAGCTAACAGTGGTGATACTGAGTTCGATCTCAGCTATTTCAACCATCCAGTCAAGTCCCTTCACCTCGTATCCGGTAAGGCGGCTGGAGATGACTGGGACACTGAATACACATTCGGTAAGTCTTCCCTTTACATTAATGGTGTAGCCCTGTTCGAGGATACTTCCGCGGTGTATCATCACACAGTTGTACCCGAGATGCACAGTACAGATCTCCCAGATGATATTCTCGAGGATCTTCCCACTTTCACTTGGCCTTTCTGTGTAAACCTAAGCAAGACACAGCCCACGGGCACACTAAACTTTTCCCGAATTGATAACGCTAAGCTCACTGTAACCTCACCCACTGGTGGTAACGGTCTTCACCGCGTGTACGCCGTAAATTACAACATTCTTCGTATCCAGAAGGGTATGGGTGGTGTCGCGTTTGGCAACTAAGTTAAAAGGTACGAATAAAAATTTATGTAAAATGGTAAAGTCTTCCTCACGACCCCGTAAAACATCCAAGTTCATTATTGATCTTGGACCAGAAATAGACAAGGTTGTCAAGAAGAAAAATCTAAAAATCAAAAAGCAGAGGGTCATAATCAAGGCTCTTGAACAGGAACGTGATGAACTTCGTTCTCGGGGTGGTGATATGAAAATTAAAAAGCAAAAACTTATCATTACCACTCTACAAGAAAGGCTCGTCGAAGTCGAGAAACGCGTGGTTGCAGCAGAAAATGAGACTCGACGATACAAGGTTCGCCGAGTTGGTATAAGTAACAAGACAGTGGAAAACGCGTTCAAGAATTTACGGGAAGGCAAATCCCTTTCGAGGATGAAACCAAATACTATATTGCTTATTCAGCAATCTGGGAGGTGGGATGAGGCTAGAAAGATTCAAGCACAGAGAAAGTTATGTTAGTTCCAATTGTCAATCAAAGTTTTAGTCTTTTCATACATCCTCTTCGCATAGAAGGTATTATCCCTCTCTCCCGCCCAAATTGTGAGTCGGTCTTCGAGGAAATCTTTGAACTTCTCCGGGTCGCAGTCAGACTTGTATCGGACTTTTTCACACTTAAGTGCCTTCTCTGTAGCAGCTAAACGATTATCCATTGAACGCTTAACAAACTCGAGAGGAGTAAGACGAGTGGACACATCAGCAGTTTTATTATTCATTTATACTATGGACGTACCTATTCTTTATTACTGTAAATCTTGTCGAAGAACCTATGATGGTCACGCCCAGTGTTGCTTTGAAATGGATCATGTCGAAGTTAAAATCTCTACAGATACTAAATGATACCCCTTATCATAGCTGGTGCACTTACTGGTGCCCTCGCGTACACTTATATGGGACAGAACCTCGTGTCCGCCTCCGAAGCTAGAAGGCTCATCAAGAAAGGGAAAATAAAGAAGGTCATTGACGTTCGAACGATTACCGAGTATCGTGCGGGACATTACCCCAGAGCACTTCATATCCCCGTAAACAAGATCAACGAAAAAACCACCACAGAACTTCCCAAGAAGGGTTTACTCGTCTACTGCAACACTGGACAAAGGGCCAGATTTGCGGCAGAGAAATTAGAGGAACTTGGATTCGAAGATGTCTACTACATCGCCGGAACATATAAGGGATTACTTTAGTTTGACACCCAAAACTCTCCGCAACTTTTGAAGAATCGTCGGATCCGGAATAGCTCTACCCGATTCATACGAGTTAATAATACTCACATTCACACCCACCGCGTTTGCTAAATCTTTTTGTGTTTTGAAACCTTTAGCAATACGTCCCTGTTGGATCATCTTCGCCATCGAGAGGGAAACCTTCTTGTGTGTACCCAACTCTTCGCGATCCAACTTTTGATCTTTCGTCACTTCACGGTGTGGCTGTGCGGGTCGCGAAACATTGTGTTTCGCTCCGTGAATGACGACAGGATTCCAATCTTGGTGGTTCATATATCTAGATAGATCGTCTCGTTTTTAAGATCCTTTCCAGACGGTCCCTTTCCCGTTGCATAAAAATAGTAAGTTCCATGACTTCACCTTGTAGTTTGACCTTCCCCGCTTGTCTCGTCCATATAGTCTGTTCCACTCGGACCATATCGACACAAGACATTTTCGTATCCGGTACGTTACTGTGATGAACAGCGAGAACCATCGCATCTCGTTTTGTTTCTCTCGAAAGTTCTCCGGTGTGACACACGACTACATGAGCACCTGAATATCCCGTTACATGCATCCACCAGTATCGGGGACTACTAAACACAGTGAGATTGTCGTTATCCTTTGCATTTTGTCCGACGCGAATAACTGTGCCATCATTCGTTGTATATTCAAGCATGAATAATAATGTATTTTTTTCCTTATATTCTATTAATGCACGTCGTATTACAACCGAGTCCATCCATCACACATAAACTTAGAGTGACACTCCCAAATAAAAGAGCTATCGATTTCGGTGAACGCGGTGTCCAACACTACACAGAACATGGAAACCCAAGACTTATGCGTGCACAACTTCTTAGGAAAGGTGCTATCATTCCTAAGGAGCTGCGAATCGAGAGGGATCAGGGTGAGATTCATAGGGAAATGTTAAAAATTTCGGAAAGTTCTCAGGAAGATTGGGAGGATTTCTTCCGGGCTGAGTATTGGGAAAGATGGCTACTGTATACATACCCTAATGTGACAAAGGCCAAACTCTTCATGACGATGCGTCATGGTGTTTTATTCATGCCTACACCAGAGGACTTATGGTTTTCTAATTGCCGGTAGACCCAAAGCCCCCGTCACCCCTGAGTGTCTCATCAAGTAGACCAATTTCCTTAACGATAGGTGTATCACACCTTTCCAAAATAAGTTGAGCGATACGATCACCCTTCTTGATTTCAAAGTCTTCCGTACCATGATTGAATAGGACGACCTTGACTTCACCGGTATAATCAGGATCAATAACACCCGCACCAACGTTGATGCAATGTTTCACAGCTAGACCGGAACGGGGGGCTACACGTCCGTATAGACCATCCGGAATAGACAAAGCGATACCAGTACCAACTAAAGCTCGCCCCGCCTGACACGGTACAGTCGCAGCTTCGGAGCTATATAAATCATATCCCACAGCACCATCAGAACCACGAGTAGGCAGACAAGCATCGTAAGAAAGCTTTTTGACCCCGAGAGGCATCTATTTGACTTGAGTTTCAAATCCTTAAGTCTATTTGGCATACTTCTTCTTTTCGTCATCCGTAAGCTCTCGCCACATCTCACCTAACTTCGATCCAATTTCAGTGAATGAAAGATCGGGAAATTCTTTCACAATCTTGGGTCGTGTCTTCTTCACAAAGTTCATGTATGCGTTTGGTTTGCGCTTAGGTTTAGCTTTATCTGTCATTATACCTATACTATATATTATTTCTTAAAGCTGGGTTACGCTTGGTGTATGTGAGTGCACAAATCCCACAACTAAATATGTTTATGAAATACTGACACCCAAGAACATGGATTTTTACCAAAATGTTTTCATTGGCATAATAATTCGTCACAAACATCGTGAAAATAGTTTCATAAAACACTCGTATAACGAGATTGGACACATGATATATGAGATTTATGTGTGAATGTATAGAATTTGTCCTAGGAATGATTCGTCGAAGCGTTAACAGTGTCGTATCAATTTCAACCAGTCCAGCCAAACTTATGATTGGGGATTCTTCGGGGTACATGAGAGGTCTAAGAAGAGCTAAAAGACACACTAAATGATGAAGTATGATTAAATTTCTAAGAGTGTGTATAACTTTCGGCTGAAGAATTATCCACATGAGATCATACGACATGTATGTAGTGAGAGCATGTGTTAAAAACATGGGATACAGTGTATATCCGAACAAGACATCGGCCACACATAATGCAGAAAATGGTGCGAGAAAGAGTAACGATGCGACATCATGAATAAGAATTGATTGATCTTTATTCATTATGTAATTATACACTATTCTTTTTATCATGATTGCACTCAAAGGGTTTCGAACCCCTGACCTCAAGCTTACTAAGCTTGCGCTCTACCACTGAGCTATGAGTGCGAATGCTGAGAGCGGGGTTCGAACCCGCGCGTGCATAGCACAGACGATCTTAAGTCGTCCTCCTTAGACCACTCGGACATCTCAGCATAATAGAGCCTCCCACGCTATTCTATTAAGATGTCAAATCTTTAAGCATTTGGGGGGTGGTTCAAATGCTATGTTTTTCTCAAGTTCTTTACGTTGTTTCATCTTCTTGATATCTGCACCTTGACAATCATGCTTTGTCAAATTGAGACATCTCGGACAGAAGCTACCACCACAATATTTACAATCGATGGGAACCCCACACTTCTTTTTACAGAGTTGACAAGGCATTTCTATTCTTAACTTGGATAAAGATTTTAAGTGACTTTCTTGTAGAATGTCTCTCACTTATGCCTTCAGTAAACCAATTCACACCGAATATACGCACCTAAAAAAAACTTTAAAAAACTCCACGGCTGCTTATGGATCTGCTTTGAGTGCTTCTTACTTCATCACACAAGGTGCAGATCATGGTGTATCCGCGATGCTGGGTGCAGTAACATCTTATGCGTATGTGAGTCTTCTCTCTGATCGGGTAGATAAACTCGAAAATTCGACAATTCAGAAGGAGTTCTTTGCACCTCTCGGTGCCGCTGCTTTTGAAGTGTCGTGGAATAACGCACCTTTCGCATTTGATTTTGATTATGGAGCCACATTTGTTGGGTTTCTCGCATATAAATTTGCACTCTCAACGGTACTGTATCAAATTGTGAGGGAGATGATGATTGGGGATAGTGTGAGTTTCTATGACACTGAGGAAAAGGTGTACAACGATCTTACCGTAGACGAGCCAATTCTCGTGCCACACGAACAACATGACGAGGAGACCTTTGATTGAGGTACATCATTTCGTAAAGCTTGTTTTTGTTAGAGCCAGAAATCTTCATGCGATCAATACGCTTCGTGGCTTCCTCTTTATTTATGGATTTAGCTTTCTTAGATAGGTTCATCTTTACAATAGTAATTATCCGTTTAGGAGAAGCGATTTTAGTGGTCATGGCCTTCATAAAGTTGGCAGCAACCTTCTTGTCGATAGCCTTCTTTTCAGCACGCTTCTTAGCGGCGGCGCGCTTCTTAGCCGCCTCTGGGTACAGCTTCGCGAGGGAAATGTTGTTCATACCATCGTTACTGGCCTTGGCCTTAGCCTTGATGGAACCACATAACTGCTTAACAGTTTTCTTTCCGGCGTTGGGAACACCATACTTTTTCGCAACCTTCACTACATCTTCCTTCTTGTGGAGACGGCACTTCTTGCGTCCCAGCTTGAGATCACCCGCCTTGTCCACTGATACGAGTACCGGAGTCATTTTGTATTATACCGATATTTTATTTTCTGAGTCCGAGTCTGATTCTGATTCTGGTTCAGAATCGGCACCCTTTTTCATCCATAAACGATTCATTGGGACGTCTTCAGGAAACGCGATAGTACCACTTTCTTTACCGATTATTTTTTGAGAATCTGTGTCAAATTGTACAGTCTTTGATGAGTGATGAGCGCGGTACCTTTTTAGAATACCCTCTGTAATTTCACCAAGACTTTTGTATGGATTTCCATCACACCAGAAATATTCCCTGTCTTTGTAAATATGATCGACTAACTGTTCACTGAAATTTTCAGAGAAATCTATATTTCCAAGTGTCACGGGTTGTTTAACTATCGTGTCGTCAAATACCTTTCGAGTTTTATAAAAATCTGTAACCACCTGAAAGCCTATGAGTTTTTGGTACATACAACACAAATCAACTTTCTCAGGGGTTATATCATTTACCCAAATTGTAATCAGTTTGATATTTTCACGGTTAGGGACAAAGTTAAATGAGCGATGAACATCCATATATAATCAAGTACTTTTATGTCTTTAAATATTTGTTTAAAGATAATTTTTCCTTTATTCATAGATGAACTTTTGTTGTAGTAAGAGAGTTCTATCAGGTGTTGATGATTCGATACCGGTTTTCAGTCTAGATAAGTATCGGGGGTATGCAAAAATTACGAGTGTCTATGATGGAGATACATTTAAGGCGGTTATCATGCTTCATGGTCGCCCCCTAAAGTTTACTTTTCGAACTCTTGGGTACGACTCAGCTGAGATGAAACCCAGTCTTGGGTTGAGAGGTAGAGCTGATCATATTCATCTCGCTAAACTTGCGCGTGATATGTTTAAACAGGAGTGTGGATTTAATGATCGTGCACCCCACCAACTCTGGAACCCGTTTATATGTAGGAATAAGGTAAATGGGTGGATATGGATCGAATGTGGTAAAAATGACAAGTATGGTCGACCACTTGTTGTTGTGTATCGACACAAAGGGGACAAGCAGTCGGTGAATCAAAAGATGATAGAATCAGGAATTGTAAATATCTATGATGGTAAAAAGAAAAATCTGGGATTTTATTAAGAAATGGTCAAGTATGGTTTATTGTTCTATGTATATCTACTCTCACGTCTTGGGCGTAGACCAAAAAGGAAAAACAAGCAGCCAGCCACATGGGTTTAGTTGAGTTCTTCGAGTCTCATAATCTTCCCAGTCGCCAAAAACTCGTCAATCTTGGAGCAGATTGAGGGTCCAAAACCATGGAGATGCCTGACGTCATCACCACTCTTTACGACATAATCAAGATCACGGATCTTTTCAGCGGCATTCCAGTATGCCTCAGACTTGTAAACAGGCTCCTCAAGGTTTCCAAGTTTGAGAAAACACATAGCAAGTTTCTCATTTGTAGAGGGTGTCAGGTAGTCGTCAATCTTCTTAGCGATCGACTTTCCAATACCCGGGAGCTTCATAGCCTCTTTACCACTGGTAATCCTGTAATCAAGACCATAGATGGTATCACCAGCCTTGATGTATGCGTTGCGCTTGAAGTTGTCTTCAGCCTTGTCAGCACATTCGTAGATCATCGCAGAGAGACCAGAGTTGTGAGAGATGAAGTAATCCTCATCATCAGTCTCAGTGACGAAAGACCCTTCATCATCCGAGGGTGCGTAAGCACAGCGAGACTCATCGTCACTGGATGCGATCGACTCAGAGTCAGAGCAGACAGACTCCTCATAGTCAGAGTCCTGCTCATCGAGGTACTCGTCAACCTTGGCAGCGATACCCTTACCAATACCCGGGATATGCATGAGACTCTCACCACTTTCCACCTCGTGGGGTAGATTGGCGACAGCATCTGCAGCCTTTTGGTAAGTCATCGTCTTATGGTAATCAGAGGTCATGTTTCCAAGTTCCAGAAGACGCTTTACGAGACCATCGTTAAGAGACTTCTTTGTCACGCGAGCTGTCGTGTCAGTGTACGAAGGAGAGATCCGCATCATGTACTTGAGCTCGTTGAGTTCATTGAGGGCATTGACCTTCTCTTCACTGGCCTCATGGAATAACTTCTTGAGTGCCTCAATCTTGGTTCGAGACACTTCATAGGAGTCAGGAGATTTCTTCTTGAAGTCTCGGATTTGCTTCTTGAGATCAATCTCATTGAAGCTCAGTGTGCGGATCGTTTCCGCTTGATCGCGGTTCTCGCGCTCGAGCTTGAGGATGTAATCGGTGATGGATGTAGAGTTCATGTTGTTGTGAGTGAATGATTTTAATCATAGAATGTGTCTACTTAGGTGTACTAAAAATGTTTTTGTATTTTAGATGATCATTCTGATTTTGTTACTCGTAATAGCCATTTTCATAATCATGAAAGTTCCCAAAAAGATAGTTTATGTGAATGATAATACAGTGGAACCAAAACAGTTTCTAGATCAAACATCATATATAGCCAAGGGTGTTTTAACTCCCGAATTCTGTAATAAGATAATAGACGAATCTAGAAATTTGTCTTATGATGTAACCGGAGAACCAGTTGATAATGAACCCGTTTATCAGGTGAATATTTTAAACGGATCGAAAGTATTGCACAAGAAGTTGTGGAACATGTGTAAAGATGTGTACCATAAATACAAAGTGATTCCCTCGAGTAAAGATTTTATGTTTTTGAAACGCTATTTACCGAACGAACGTCTTCGAATACCTCTACACTACGATAGTTCTGAATATACGATAAGTTTTCTATTATCGGATACTAAGAGTTTCCAAGGGTGTGAGTATTACATGTTTGATAAAACGACGTCGAATACAATCAATGAAATAGCCAACTGTGATGTTAAGGTGCGAGATGAATTCATTGAAAAATATAACAACTTACCCATAATTGATTATCAACAAGGTGATATGGTTAAGTTTGAATCTGAAACCCATCTACACGGAACTTTACCATTGATAAAAGGTGAAAGATATATTTTGACTATTTTCTATGACCAAAGGGTCTAATACCCGGGTTCAAGAACACTCGGGGAAAGATCGGGATAAACCTTCGAAAAGAAATCCATCCTTCCATGATTACTGTGCCCGATGAGACTTCTGTGACGCCTATCAATACGTAAACAATCACGCAAATCCTTGTAATAAACTCGAGCTCCTTGTTCTATTATGTCTTCATGTTTCATATCTATGTGATTATCCATCGGTAAAAAATACTTGTGGTACTTTCTCATGTTGTCTACATTTATCAAGTAACATTTAGTGCTCGAAATCCATTTAACCTTTTCGATATTTTCTTCTTTCAGTTCTGGTAATCTTGAGAGACAATGGAAAAAACACATTTCAAATGCATCTCCTTTCATGTCAATGAAATCTTGAATCTGTTTGTATAATCGCTTAGATTTGACAATCACATTATCTTCAAAAATCACAGCATATTTGAGATTTTGTCGAAAACATTTCTCGTAAAAATCCATGTGACCCATATAACACCCAATAGCCCCCATATTGAAATATGTGATGTCAGGTCTCGTGACACTGGGATCATAATGCATCTCAACAGCCTTTTCAAAATATTCTGGTTCTATATAGTCTTCAAAATTTCTAGCAACTTTCAGATTTCGTGTGTCTGGTCCATATATGACCTCGATTGGTATATCTTTGTTGTGGCTCGCTAAAAAACGGTCAGACCTTTCCTTGGCATCTGGAATGGTGAGCAGGAAACATTTGTAATCGTATGTTTCTTTTCTTATTACGGCACCCTTATTCAAAAATACAACAATCCAAAAAATAGAGATTATGATTATTATAGCCAAAAGCATACCTACTTAAACAAGAGAAAATATATACCAGTAAGAATGAACGCCATAGATGTATGTGGTCTGCTAGGATCTGCTTTTATCGTTGTTATGTTTGTACCCGAGATTCATCATGTCTATAAACACCGAGATGCCAAAGCAATCAACTATAATTTTCTACACTTGAACTTGACTGCGAGTGTATTGTCTCTCATCTATTCATTCCACTACACTGTCATACCTATGATCATCACAAATGTTGCTGCTGGTCTTTTCTGCTTCCTAATGTATTACTTCAAGTATATGTACGAGGTTAAAGAAGAGAAACAAATTACTGATATAGTAGTCGAGGCTCCGGCTCCTATGGTGTAGTTGGTCAACACTGTGGACTTTGAATCCACCACCCCAAGTTCGAATCTTGGTGGGAGCTACATCCTCTCTTAGCTCAGTTGGTAGAGCAGTGGACTGTAGTTCCATTTGTCACCTGTTCGATTCGGGTAGAGAGGACCATTCCTTCTTAGCTCAGTTGGTAGAGCGACAGGCTGTTAACCTGTAGGTCGTCGGTTCAAACCCGGCAGAAGGAGAACTGTTGTTTTTACAATCTGTAATATCCACATTGTAAAAATAACTTAAAAGTATAGTTCTAAACATCAATAATGACGACGACACCCATTGCTAATTTTTTGACTGCACCCGTTGTTTCCCTGAAGAAGAAATTCAGACGTCGTCTCGCATCATCTACGTTAGATGCCCCACCACCCCCGGTTGATACCACGAAGCAGTGGGATTTTGGTAGTTACTGTTGGAAAGTTACAGTGACGTCTAAAGACCGGGAAAGTGGTAAACTCGATAAAACCTTCATTGGGTATAGCCAGAATATGAATATCACAGACAGGACTAAGGGTGCTTGTGATAGATTCAAGAAATCTGGAACAGTGTGCGGAGAACCGGAATTGGCCATGAAAGGTGGTGAGTGTGATGAAGTCATTTTCATGAGGAAAACTCCAGATGGTCCACTTATTCCAATTAGTATTACACCATTTTAAAAATTTTCACTTTGCTTATCTGGGCCTATATACACCGGAGGTGCTTCAAGTATCTCAAGTTCAAGTTTACCTTCTTGAGTTTGAGATGGTTTTACATACGCTATGCGGCAATCATTTGCACGAAGGACTGGATTTCCTGTTTGTGTAGGTACAGCGATTGGTTTACAAAGAAGTGCGAACATTTAATGTATGAACACATTTTAAGTTCGTTGACGAACATCCGTCCATCCCTGAATGCTTATATCACTCTCTTCACACCAGGGATAAATACTATCCTCATCTCCTATGAAATTGAGAGCTCGGACACCATTATCAATACACCTATCGCATATGGCTTTATTATCGTCTATGATGAGACCTATATTAAGTGCACGGCAAATGTCCGCTTTGTGTATTTCATTAGGTGTATAACTGTTTGTGAGTATGACATCATCAAATACACCTGGAAAATGTGTATCTATCCATGTTTCTGTCTCTTCCCGCGCCATATCTTGGCGTCCAGTGAGAATATACATTTTATCGTAACGCTCTTTAAGATTTAACATAGCTTTTTGTGATCCTTGAATAGGTGTGAGATCCATGAAGGCTTTGGATTGATAAAATTCGTGAACCATTTTTTGTGAAGTTGGTTCATCTATCTCAAATATTTCACGATACACATATCTATATTTGGGTTTACTCTGCAACTTGTGAACTTGACGATTATGATTTGCCATGGGAAAGAGGAATTTTACTAAGACTTCATCGATATCAATTGCGACCCTGTTCATTTATTTATTACAAACATTATTCATAATCTCTAATTGCAACACCCACGGGAAATCGTGGAACACCGATCGCGGTAAGGTTTTGGAAACGCACAGTGAGCATCTTCCCCATAAACTTCTCACGATTCTTATAGTCCTCCTCTCGTTGGATGATGGTACCCTCGGGTCTGACGGTGAATTCCCGATCATCTTGGGTTTTACAGACCCAAACAACTGCGTCTGCGTCACGACCATGACCCGTTTTGGCACCAATAATTTCATATTCCTCAGTCTGGAAATCCTTGTGCTTGAGGAGATAGTTGCTTCGCTGACCAACCTCGTAGACACTGAAGCGGTCACGGATCATGGTGCCTTCGTGTCCTTCTTCAACATGCTTCTGATGCATGAGAGGAAGATCCTTCTTGGATTTTACGAGTGTCGTTTTGACATATTCGTAGAGAGGATTCTTCAGTCTTCTGAGATGTTCCCAGCGTTGCTCAAAGGTCATGTCGAGCTTCTTCAAATCAAAGAAATCAAACACATGGAACTTGAGCTTCAGGGGGTCAGTCTTGAAAGTGCTCGTGAGCTCCTCAAAGTTGAGGTTAGGGTCAAAGGCTTCACCATCAACGTATTGACCCGGTTCAAGACCCTTACCAAGAACCTCGGTCCCAGGGATAATCTTCCCAGTTCTTGAGATGCCACCATCTTTGGAGACAAGTAGGCGAACACCATCAAGTTTGGGTTGAACGTAGAATGGCTCAGAGATGTATTTCTGGCGATCTTCCCATTTGTTGGCGAGCATAGGCAACACTTGATTACACTTGGTATGCTCATTGTTCCACATGGTTTGGGCTCTCTTGAGAGCCTTTTCGTAACCAGTCTTGACAATGGTTCGTGACTCAGAAAATTTGTCACTCCCCACAACACCAGAGATCTTCACGATGTCAGCAGTTCCATCCTTCAAGTCCACAACTTTGATGTCAATGTAGCGGTCGTTGCCGTGTTTATCTTGTTTGATAAGGCGTTCCATTGTGTGAATAAA
>Ga0222719_10002893_pt1 | contig 15413 bp, 7 predicted proteins | sample C33_34DmetaG_FD_165039 | JGI IMG/M metagenome (GOLD analysis project Ga0222719, IMG submission 165039) | Estuarine water microbial communities from San Francisco Bay, California, United States - C33_34D | ecosystem: Environmental > Aquatic > Marine > Unclassified | place: USA: California...
TTGAATAATACTGGGAATATCTAAGTTCTCTATAACCGGCTGTTCTGTTACAAAGATGCGGTCCAAAATGGAACATATGTGTTGGTTTGTTTCTTCTGGAATAAATTTAATTAATTCAGTGGGAGTGACTTTTGTTGGTAAAGTGGATTCGGTTTCTTCAATCCGTAGGAATTGAGTTTGATGTTGTCCACGGAATTGAATATAATCCTCTTGTTTCATATCAATGTGACTCATATGTAAAAATTCTAATGGTCTGTCTTCACGTCTGGTATCACTTTCGAGAACATATAGCCCTTTCAATGCACGAGTACATGCAACATATAATGTATTTGGACATACATCACGTGGTAAATTTCGAGCATAATACTTAAAATAAGAGTTGTCAAACCCTACAACAAATACATATTTACGTTGTCTACCCTTTACACAATGAAATGTGGAGAACACGATTTTACCATCGATAATTCGTTGGTCAATATCGCTATTTTCGAGCATAGGAACATGACATGGAATATTTTTTTCAACCAACATGTTTTCTAATTTACGAATATTACTACGTTCTCCTTTGACAGATGGACCTAATATGAAGATATCGTTAGGTTTAACACCTTCTGTAAACAGTTTATAGATTTCTGCACAAACAATTCGTTCCAAATTAAATCGAGAATTACGGATATATTGTACATTTACATCGTTTCGACATGCATCCATGCGAGGTTCTCCCAATAATGCATTATTGACAAACTTACTCATTTGATTTGTGATTCTGTAAGACATTTTCATCGTACATTTTTGAAATTGTTGGGTTCGCAAAGAGGGATGTTGTTTCCATATTACTTCAGCCATTGTCAAAAAACGAATATCTGAACCTTTGAATTCATACAGACCCTGCATATAATCTCCCAAAACTAACAGTTGAATTGGAGAACCTATATCTTTTGCAAATTTTACCATTAATTGATAGTATAATAGGGTCATATCTTGGGCTTCATCAATAACTAACATATCATATATTGGAATGGTTCTCGATGGTTTCATATTATTATCTACTATTTTCTTGATTTCATTATCTACATGAGCTGAACTTGAATAATAACACACTGCCAAACTATGATATGTATGAATTGTCAGGTTTTCTATACCCATATCTCGTGTTTTTTCACGAACTTCGAATTTTAATGATTTATTATAGGTAATTTGTAGTATATTTCGAGAACTAAGTTCCTTTGCTATTGACAAAATAAGAGTAGTTTTTCCAGTTCCCGCAACAGCATCCACTACAATATTATCCCCGGTTTTAGTTGCATTTAATATATTTTGTTGTTCTTTACTTAACATTTTTTACTAATTGGAGAACCTGGTACTAATATATTATAAATTGTTAATTATATATCGTTTTTATAACATTTTAATCAAAACCCTTACACTATTTATAATTAAGGTTCTCTAACATTCTATAAAAAGTAATGGTATAAAACTGAATTTGTAATAAATAAACATGTTAGTACAAATATAATAGATTTATACATTATATGTGTTATAATTTTGAAGTATCATTAGGAACAGGGATAGCTGCTTATACACTAGGATATGTTTTATTCCAACGTAATTTAACCGAAAAAGAAACACAATATGTTATCGCTTTTTTGATTTTTACATCTATACAATTTGTAGATGCCGTATTATGGTTTTCTGGAATGAAAAAAGATTTATTAAATTATATTGTAACATCTGTTATTATTCCTATATTTCTGTCAGCACAAGTAATATATAATATATATTTTATATGTAAATTCCAAAAACTACATCATTTAGCTTTACTCGCTCTTTATTCATTTTATTTATTTTATAGATTTAATGGATATTCAAAACCTTTATGTAATAATTATTTTTCATCACCGGTATGGGGTAACAATGAATTAAAATTATGGGAATTATTTATATTTGCTATCTTAATTCTATATCCACATTGGGATGTGATTGCATTCTTCATAGCTGTTATATTACTTATTAAATATTTTATAAATGGTGCAATGGGTTCTTGGTGGTGCTTTATATCTGCTTTAATAGGTATATACGCATATTTTAATTTTGGTGTAAAATAAATTTTGAAAATTAATTATTTTTTCTTTTTCATTGTTTTTCCACTGGTTTTTGCACGATAACTATTGCGAAATTTTTTACTATTTTGAATAGCTCTTAACAAACGCATTTGTTTCATAGCTTTTACTTTGGAAGTGCATTTTGCAAATGTTTTTTTATTAATAGGATTATAAACGCGATAGCATCTCCTATTATTCACTTTACGTGTTTTATATGGCATTATAATATATATATACATATAATCATATAAAATTAATAATTATATAGAATATATATTCTATATAATGAGCTTATCCGGACTTATTAATAATAGGAGTACAGACAAAAATACAACACATAGTTACTTAGATTTATACGAAAAATTACTACAATCTAAAAAAGATACAGCAAAACATGTATTAGAAATAGGTATTGGTGATTTTGGACCAAAAAACGGAGGAAGTATTAAATTATGGAGAGATTATTTTACAAAAGCAACAATACACGGATTAGATATTTTACCAATTGATCGAGTAATGGATGAAATTATAGGAGACGAACGTATAAAGTTATATGTTGACACAGATGCATATGATGAAAATGTTTTTAGATCAAATTTTCTGGATAAAAATATTAAGTGCGATTTTATGTTGGATGATGGCCCACATACATTAGAAAGTATGAAAAAGTTTATTGAATTATATTCACAAATAATGACAGATGATGGTGTATTAATAATTGAAGACGTTCAATCAATGGAATGGATTGCTCACCTTATGCAGGTAGTTCCTCGTCATCTAAAAGGATTTATAGAAATTTATGATTTACGTGGAAACAAGGGGAGATATGATGATATTGTGTTTACTATTGATAAAAGACTAAAAGACTAAGAAATTTATAGCAGTATATTCCAATTGTATGGATCATTATCATTAATATTTACAAGATGTAATGTACATGCTAAATTAATATCATCTCTAATTATTAAATTTAATAGTTCTTTATTTTTACTATATTCAATACTAGTATGTGGTTTATGTGAAAAATCGCACGTATATTTATCTGTTATTTTTTTATATTTATCCCACATATTAGATATGCCATAATATCCCCATGAATATAAATTATTATTATCATGAATATAATAATTTGACGGAAAAAATATTGGATTATTACCTATTAATTCAATTTGACTATGAATACCATATGCATTTTTTAATTCATCATATAAATTCACAGCATCTAAATATTCCATAAAACAACTAATCGTGAAATGCCCAATATGTTTTGTGGCTAACAATTCCTGATTATATACCAACCAAATACCATATTTATATCCCATTATATATTTTAACGAATAAAAAGTTTACATATCATACATAGTTTTGATAGTAAGGCAAAACGAAAAATTCGTATTATTCATTTGTAAAATACGACCATGTTCATCGAATAATCGTATTCGCAAACGTTGTATATCTACTGGACCAAAATATATTCTAGGTTCAGAAACAATAGATGTATCATTATCCAATAACATATTAAAATGGGAACCTTTTATTGATATTCTAGCTATAATATCATCATTCAATATTGATTTATTAAATATACTTACAAATGGATTGTTCGAATTTTTATTAAAATCATCAACTGATAAATAAATATAGCGATTATTTTTTGTATCTATTATAGAATCACCAATATAACTAGTTGAATTATTATATACCGGCTTTAAAAAACCTAAATTCCACCCAATTTTTTGAGAAATATCTATAGTATCAACATCGCCATTTATTGAACGGGTAAAATCTAAAGTTATACTGTCAATAATATAATCTTTATTTTCTAAAGTAAATAATGTTACCCTTCCACTACCTGAACCATCACCTGTTAAATCTAATGAAAACCTAACATATGATATTAATTCCTCTGGATGAAGCATATCGTTATTTTCATCTAATGGACATATCACACTATTCAATGTTTCTATTAAATCATTTGGATTATAATTACCATCTGGAATTATAATCACCTTAAACATATTTAATTTTGCAGGAACAGATGTATTCATTTCAGCATCTGTTTCATTTAATGTACATTTTACTCTGTCTAAATAGGTTATATTTACATATAAAAAGTTGTTTCCGTTACTCGAAGATATTCCATAAAAATTTAATGGTAATTCTAATGCACTTAATTCCATCGACACTACCTTATTAAACCGACTTGTTAATTGTATGTTAAAATCAGAACTTTGTGTGGTATTTATACTATCTCTAAAACGTGTATCAATATTTATACATTTAGTAATTACTCGAGTATTAATTGGATTAATTTTACCTGGTATAAATTCAGCATTATTTGTATAAACAAAATCATTATTTGGTCTAGATATTAGATTATTTTCACGAGATGCAATTGTATTATCTGGAATAGGATTCGATAAATTATCTAATTTATAATTTTTAGGAATGCTAGAAGGTTTCTCTATATCTTTGCATTTTTCATAAACTAAACATTTCTTTGACAATTCTAAGAACGCAATTAAATCGCGTTTAAATCGTTTATCAATATGACCGCTTTTTAGTAATTGTTCCCTTATTTCATATTCACGCTGTTCGATATCTGCTACAGTATATTTTGTACGTTTTTTTAACTTATAAAAAGTTTCCAAATCATGAACCGTATAATTATTTATATCTAAATCTAAGCCTTCCATTACTTAATATTCACATATATAATAAATATTATATAGTTTTAATGAATAAATATTTATATTTGATATTTATTTCTTTTCGCACGCTTTATTATATAAGATAAAATGTCGTCAGGAGATTATACTTTAGTTCGTCGTATGAGACAAACTACCAGATTACCATGTAATACTATACCAGCTACGCATACAAATTATGTATCATACCAACAACCTATTGTTCAAACTGGTCATATGCAAACTACATGTCAATGTCAATATATTAACCAACCGTGTTGTAATTCTAATAATATATGCAATCCAATATGCAGCACACCTGAAACTTATGTAGTTGCTAATTGTCAAACAGAATGCTGTAATAACAAAACATCATCTGCAGATATTGACTGTTGTAATACAAATACTATTGGTAAGTACATCACTGAAACAAAAAAGGCTTATAAAATCGTACCTATCAAAGATGCATCTGTTGGTGTTCTAGTTGAACCAAATTTGCCATTTAAAGTTGATGAACTTATTGGATTTCATCGCAAAAGCGATCCAAGTAATTATTTTAATGGAGTAATATTAGATTATGATAAAGATACCGGTTTTTTATCAATCGGCAATTTTGATAACATAACAGGTTCGTTTAGTGATAGTCAAATATATACCGTTAATGCTATATTATTTGATCCCGAAAGAGTTAGATTAAAACAACGTATGGAATGGTTATATCAAAAATTATATAATGTTGATTTAGAGGTTACTCCGGATTTCAATCCAAATGAAGTTGGTGACTTAACTGAATTGGAAGCATTTTTATATAATTTATATTTGTATTTATTTGAGATAGATATTCGTAATGATGTTAACTATGCTGTTACTGAATCCTTTTTAAATTCTATTATAGATTCTGTATATCTTAATTTCTTTGAAGTAGATTTGAATACTAATACATCTTTTAATCCTAATGGCAATACAGTTGAACTTAATAATTTAAAGAATAAAATATATGAATTGTATCTTTACTTATTTGAAGTAGATTTAGAGCAAAATTCCACATTTAATCCTAATCCCATTTAAAATTAGATATTTATCTCCAATATTTAGATCAAATCAATTTATAATAAAATATAAAGTGTTATTATATATATATAATTATGTCGAAATTACCTATTAAAAATCTATTAGCAACTAACGTTGAAATAACTAATGAATTAAAATTTAATGATGCATCTGGTAATCCAGTATCATTTGACGAAAAGGTTGGTATTTCTGTAGTAAATAACCCTGAATTACGAGGTAAATCTGCATTTCAAGTTGCTATGGATATTTCAGGTGCTACCCAGATAACAGAAACCGAATGGTTAGCTACTTTAGTTGGTCCTGAGGGTCCTGGTGGTACTGGTTCCGGTCCTGCTGGTCCTGAGGGTCCTGCTGGTCCCGCTGGTCCCGCTGGTCCTGAGGGTCCTGCTGGTCCTGCTGGTCCTGCCGGTTCTGGTGGTACTGGTTCCGGTCCTGCTGGTCCAGAGGGTCCTGTTGGTCCTGCCGGTCCTGCCGGTCCTGCCGGTCCTGCCGGTCCTGCCGGTCCTGCCGGTTCTGCCGGTTCTGATGGTGTTGCCGGTCCTGCCGGTTCTGATGGTGCTGCCGGTCCTGAGGGTCCTGAGGGTCCTGCCGGTCCTGCTGGTGGTGCTGGTGGTGCTGTTATATCTGAAGCACCACCTGGTTGGAATACATTCGATTTTTTGGCTGATCCTACTACTGGTACTTTACCTGCAGACCCGGCTAATCCATTAGTTGGTCAAATTTATATACATACTGATAATACTTCTGGTGGAGTACGTATTTACATATGGAAGCCTGAAATTGAATCTTCAAATTCATTTATTGCTAACACACCAGGTGCATGGTATCATTTAGCTTCAGGTGCTGATAGTTTTGGTGGTGTAATGAACTTACGTAAAGTTGCTATTCCTAGTTAAATTTATAATTTCATAGCATATACAATGTTAAATCTTATATTTTTATTATTTAAATATAAGATTATCAATGTTTATATATATTTAATTAATATAAGTTAATTGGTTAGTATAATTGGATAACTAAAAAGTGTATGTATAAATATATACATACACTTAGTGAATGTCTGACGAAAATTTTACCGGGAATGTTATTGTACAGGGTTTTTTAGTTGCTAATAGTAACTTAGTCTCCCAACAACAACCATCCTATTTGAAAGAGATTAACGTCACTGATAAAGCTACAGTTGGTGGCAAATTAGCAGCAGAAGCAAATTTAACTGTTGCTGGGTTTACATATTTTAATGGTGCAATGACCGCAAATCAAGCCTCTGATTTTAAGGGTAAATCAACATTTCACCAGGACGTATCTCTTAATGGTAACTTTAGTGTAGGTGGAGATTTATCATTAAATGGTAATGTACTTTTAGATAATGATTTATCATTAAATGGTGATCTAAGTGCAGGAGGTAACGTTGACGTTAGTGGTAATGTTACAGCATCTACCGTAATATCTACTGTTGCAACTGGAACTGCGCCATTTAGTGTTACATCAACTACGGCAGTTGCAAATTTAAATATTGAGGGTAATGCAGCAACTGCTAGTGCAGCAGAAGTAGATGGAGAATTATATTTAGAGATAGCTGACCTGTCTAGTAATATTTCAATAGAGGCATCCACTGCTCGTTCTACTGAGGTTGTGTTATCTACTGATTTAAGTACAGAGGCATCCACTGCTCGTTCTACTGAGGTTGTGTTATCTACTGATTTAAGTACAGAGGCATCCACAGCTCGTTCCACAGAGGTTGTGTTATCTACTGATTTAAGTACAGAGGCATCCACTGCTCGTTCCACCGAGGTTGTATTATCTACTGATATTAGCACCGAAACATCTACCGCTCGTTCCACAGAGGTTGTATTATCTACTGATTTAAGTACAGAGGCATCTACTGCTCGTTCTACTGAAGTTGTATTATCTACTGATTTAAGTACAGAGGCATCCACGGCTCGGTCTACTGAAGTTGTGTTATCTACTGATATCAGCACAGAGGCATCAACCGCTCGTTCCGCGGAGATCGTATTATCTACTGATATTAGCACTGAGGCATCCACAGCTCGTTCCTCTGAAGTTGTATTATCAACTGATATTAGCACTGAAGCATCAACCGCTCGTTCCACTGAGGTTGTGTTATCTACTGATTTAAGCACTGAGGCATCAACTGCTCGTTCCACTGAGGTTGTTATATCTACTGATTTAAGCACAGAGGTATCTACGGCTCGTTCGTTTGAATTATTAAAGGCTGATTTAACGGGTGCTACTTTTACAGGTGATGTTACTATAGACGCTACATTAGCAGTATCTAATCTTCAAACTGATTTTATTACGAATACTGTTACAAATAATTATGAATTTATAACATCAACTGATATGTCATTAAATGGGGGTTTACAAGTTAGTGGAGATGTGTCATTGAATTCTAATGTTGATATTTGTGGTAATTTATATGCTCAATATCCAGACGACTCTATACCAATGGATGCAGTGACTGATTTACCAGAGGAATTATCAACTGAAGCATCTACTGCTAGATCTGCAGAATTGGTATTAACTGATAATTTAAGCACTGAAGTATCCACAGCTCGTTCTGCGGAGGCTGTGTTATCAACCGATATTAGCACTGAGGCATCATCGGCTCGTTCTGCAGAGGTTATGTTATCTACTGATATCAGCACAGAGGCATCAACAGCTCGTTCTACAGAGGTTGTGTTATCTACTGAAATTAGTACAGAAGCATCATCCGCTCGTTCTACAGAGGTTGTGTTATCTACTGATTTAAGTACAGAAGCATCATCCGCTCGTTCTGCTGAGGTTGTATTATCTACTGATTTAAGCAGTGAGGCATCAACTGCTCGTTCCGCAGAAACAGTATTATCTACTGGAATTAGTACAGAAGTATCAACTGCTCGTTCTGCGGAGGCTGTGTTATCTACCGATATCAGTACAGAAGCATCAATAGCTCGTTCTACCGAGATAGAATTAAGTGATTCTATTGTCGCATTAGAATCTGGATCTGAAGGATTAAGTACTGAAGCATCTATCGCTCGTTCTGCTGAGCTTGTATTAACAGAGGGTTTAAGTACTGAGGCATCCACATCTCGTTCTACTGAGACAGTACTAAGTGAATCTATTGTAGCATTGGAATCTGGATCTGAAGGATTAAGTACAGAAGCATCAACCGCTCGTTCTGCAGAGCTTGTATTAACAGAGAGTTTAAGTACTGAAGTATCAACCGCTCGCTCAGTTGAATTATTAAAGGCTGATTTAGATGGTGCAACATTTACTGGGGATGTTACTATGAATAAAGATTTGAATGTTGTTGGAAATCTAGTAGTTAGTGGCGATGTTGCATCCATTGATGTTACTAATATTACAATGCAGGATACTATTATTTCATTAGCTCGTGGATCAACTACAGATAATACTGCAACAGGTCTTTTAATTGATCGTGGTCAATTAAATCCTGGGATTTTTATGGGTTGGGATGCAACCGATAAGGCATTTAAATTTGGAAAAACACAACAAAGAGCCGATACAATTTATGGTAGTATTACTGCAACTAGTGAAACGATTATTGCGGATATTAGTGGTGTTGCTACTAGTGCCACTAAAGATGCAAATAATAATGTAATTCACACATATTATGCTAAAGATGTTGAACTAAGCACAGAAATATCAACTGCACGGTCTACAGAAACTGTATTATCTACTGATATTAGCACAGAGACATCAACATCTCGTTCGACAGAAACTGTGTTATCTACTGATATTAGCACTGAGATATCAACAGCTCGTTCCACAGAAACAGTATTATCTACTGATATTAGCACAGAGGCATCAACTGCTCGTTCGACAGAAACTGTGTTATCTACTGATTTAAGTACTGAAGCATCCACAGCTCGTTCCGCAGAAACAGTATTATCTACTGATTTAAGTACAGAATCGTCCACATCACGTTCCGCTGAAGTTGTGTTATCTACTGATATAAGTACAGAAGCATCAACTGCTCGTTCCGCTGAGACATTATTATCAACTGATTTAAGTACAGAAACGTCAACGGCTCGTTCCACAGAGGTTGTGCTATCTACTGATATAAGTACAGAAGCATCAACTGCTCGTTCCGCTGAGACATTATTATCAACTGATTTAAGTACAGAAACATCAACGGCTCGTTCCACAGAGGTTGTGCTATCTACTGATATAAGTACAGAAGCATCAACATCACGTTCTGCTGAAACTGTGTTATCAACTGATTTAAGTACAGAAGTATCAACTGCTCGTTCTACCGAAGTTGTGTTATCAACTGATTTAAGTACAGAAACATCAACATCACGTTCTGCTGAAACTGTGTTATCTACTGATTTAAGTACTGAAACATCAACAGCTCGTTCCACAGAGGTTGTGTTATCTACTGATATTAGCACTGAAACATCAACTGCCCGTTCTGCTGAAACCGTATTATCAACTGATATTAGCGCAGAGGTATCCACTGCTCGTTCGTTTGAATTATTAAAGGCAGATTTAACAGGTGCTACGTTTACAGGTGATGTTAATATTGATGGTACATTAGCAGTATCCAATCTTCAAGCTGATTTTATTACAAATACTGTTACAAATAATTATGAATTTATAACATCAACTGATATGTCATTAAATGGGGTTTTACAAGTAAGTGGAGATGTATCACTTAATTCGAATGTTGATATATGTGGTAATTTATATGCTCAATATCCAGACGACTCTATACCAATGGATGCAGTGACTGGTTTACCAGAGGAATTATCTACAGAAGCTTCAACGGCTCGTTCCACTGAAATTGTACTATCTACTGATATTAGCACAGAAGCATCCACTGCTCGTTCCAGTGAAGCTGTCTTATCTACCGATATCAGCACAGAAGCATCCACGGCCCGTTCGGCAGAAGCTGTGCTATCTACTGATATTAGTACCGAAGCATCCACGGCCCGTTCCAGTGAAGCTGTGTTATCTACTGATATTAGTACCGAAGCATCCACGGCCCGTTCGGCAGAAGCTGTGTTATCTACTGACTTAAGTACAGAAGCATCAACTTCTCGTTCAACTGAGGTCGTGTTATCTACTGATTTAAGTACAGAAGCATCAACTGCTCGTTCAACTGAGGTAGTGTTATCTACTGATTTAAGTACAGAAGCATCAACTGCTCGTTCAACTGAGGTTGTGTTATCTACTGATTTAAGTACCGAAGCGTCAACATCTCGTTCTACTGAGACAGTACTAAGTGAATCTATTGTAGCATTGGAATCTGGATCTGATGGATTAAGTACTGAGGCATCAATTGCTCGTTCAGCAGAGCTTGTATTAACAGAAGGTTTAAGTACTGAAGTATCAACCGCTCGCTCAGTTGAATTATTAAAGGCTGATCTAGACGGCGCAACATTTACTGGAGATGTTACTATGAATAAAGATTTGACTGTTGTTGGAAATCTAGTAGTTAGTGGAGATGTTGCAACCGTTGATGTTACTAATATTACTATGCAGGATACTATTATGTCATTGGCTCGTGGTTCAGTTGCAGATAATACTGCAACTGGTATTTTAATTGATCGTGGTCAATTAAACCCTGGTGTTTTTATGGGTTGGGATGCAGCTGATCAGGCATTTAAATTTGGAAAAACACAGCAAAGAGCTGATACGGTTTATGGTAGTATTATGGCAACTAGTGAAACGATTATAGCTGATCTTAGTGGTGTTGCTACTAGTACTACTAAAGATGCGAATGGTAATGTAATTCACACATATTATGCCAAAGATGTTGATTTAAGCACGGAAATATCAACTGCTCGTTCCACAGAAACTGTGTTATCTACTGATATTAGCACTGAGGTATCAACTGCTCGTTCTACAGAAACTGTGTTATCTACTGATATTAGCACTGAAGCATCCACTGCTCGTTCTACAGAAACTGTGTTATCTACTGATATTAGCACTGAGGCATCCACTGCTCGTTCTGCTGAAACTGTGCTATCTACTGATATTAGCACGGAAGCATCCACAGCTCGTTCCACAGAGGTTGTATTATCAACTGATTTAAGTACAGAAGCATCCACTGCTCGTTCTGCTGAAACTGTGTTATCAACTGATTTAAGTACAGAAACATCCACCGCTCGTTCAACAGAGGTTGTATTATCAGGTGCAATCAGTACAGAAGTATCAACCGCTCGTTCTGCTGAAACTATGCTATCTACTAATTTAAGCACAGAAGCATCCACTGCTCGTTCATTTGAATTATTAAAAGCAGATTTAACTGGGGCTACTTTTACAGGTGATGTTAATATTGATGGTACATTAGCAGTATCCAATCTTCAAACTGATTTTATTACAAATACAGTTACTAACAATTATGAATTTATAACATCAACTGATATGTCATTAAATGGGGTTTTACAAGTTAGCGGAGATGTATCGCTTAATTCTAGAGTTGATATATGCGGTAATCTATATGCGCAATATCCAGATGACTCTATACCAATGGATGCTGTCACTGGGTTACCAGAGGAATTATCTACAGAAGCATCAACAGCTCGTTCCGCTGAGACATTGTTATCAACTGATTTAAGTACAGAAGCATCAACATCTCGTTCCGCTGAGATATTATTATCAACTGATTTAAGTACAGAAGCATCAACATCTCGTTCCGCTGAAACCGTATTATCAACTGAAATAAGTACAGAAGCATCCACCGCTCGTTCCACTGAGGTTGTGTTATCTACTGGTTTAAGTACAGAAGCATCCACTGCTCGTTCAACTGAAGTTGTGTTATCAACTGGAATAATTACTGAAGCATCTACTGCTCGTTCAACAGAATTATTAAAGGCCAATTTAACTGGTGCTTCATTTACTGGTGATATTAGTACAACTGGTAAATTAGATGTTACTGGAATAACAACTTTTTCAGATAAAGTGTATACAAATGGAGGTATTTATACAAATAATGGCAAATTTACAGTTGAAAATACTACTGCTAATACAATTATAGGAGGAACATTAACTGTTGATGGCAATACCATTATTGATAAAAATACTCCATCTATTAACTATGCAACCGGTGCATTAGTAATAACAGGTGGTGTAGGTATTGGAGAAAGCATGAATGTTAATGGTGATATTAAAGGTGAACATATAACAGCAGATGGTGTATTAACTACAAATGATACAACTAATTCTACTTCTGTTTCTAATGGATCTATTGTAGCAAAGGGTGGAGTTGGTATATCAAAAGATGTAAATATTGGAGAAAATTTAAATGTTAGTGGTGATATTCATGTTACAGGAACGACACAACTAACAGATACATTAACAAGTGCATCTGATATAATAGTAAATTCAACTACAAATTCTAATAGTAGTACATCAGGATCAATACGAACATCAGGAGGTATTGGTGTCCAAGAATCTGCATATATCGGTGGAACATTAAACGTCGCTGGAAATACTACACTAGTTAATTCACAAACTACATTGGCAAACTCAATAAATGCAATTGTAACTGATACACTTAATCTTACAAAACAAGTAGGTACTTCATTAAATGTTGTAGGGAATGCAGATATTAATAATATTAATGTCACTGGTACTACAAAATTAGATGGTATACTAGATGTTAATAGTACATCCGATTTTTCGGAAACAGTAACTATCAGTAAACTTACTGGTACTGCATTAGATGTAGTAAGTAATACAAATATGCAAGGTCAATTAATTGTAGGTGGAGATGTATCATTGAATGCTGGTGCATATATTAGAAATAATGCTACAATTGATGGTAATCTTATTGTTAATACAGATTTGACAGTTAATGGTAATATAAGTGCAAAACAAGTACAAAATGAATATGTCATTAATTCTACAACCACCGATTATACACTAATTGTTGCAGAAGATTTGTCAATTAATGGAGGACTTGTTGTAAATGACGATAACGTTGTTAATAAGCGATTATTTGTCACCGGAGATACGTCTCTTAATGCAGGATTATATGTTAATAATAATAGTTTATTAAATGGTGACGTATCTATGAATGGAAATCTATCTGTTAATGATCAATTATATGTAGCTAACTCAACAACACTTAATGGAGATGTTTCTTTAAATAGCGGTATATCGGTTGGTGGTAAATCTACATTAAATGCTGATGTATCTTTAAATGCCGCATTAACTGTCGCAAACGATGTTTCATTAAATAGTATGTTAGAAGTAACTGGTAGAGTAGATATGTTAAGTGATGTATCTATGACAGGAGATGTTACTATTATTGGTAATTTAATTGCAGATCAATTTCAATTTAACCAAGTTTCAACAACTGATGTATTTAACGGCGCTAAGCTGATATTAAATAATTCTAACGTAGAAGATGGTGATAGAATGTTAATAGGAAATGGAGGTGCTGCTGGTAGTGCAGCTCTTGGTAAAAATGCATTAGCTGCAAATACTGCATATGGTATAAATAATGTAGCAGTTGGTGGATTAGCATTAACTTCTAATACAACTGGTATAGATAACACTGCTGTAGGCCATTCCGCATTAACTAATAATATAAATGGAAATAATAACGTTGGATTAGGTAGTTTTGCATTGCAATCTAACGCTGGTGGTGATGATAATATTGCAATTGGTCGCGATACACTTTATTCCAATAATGGTTCAAGCAATACTGCAATTGGCACTACAGCATTATATTCTAATACAACTGGTTCAAATAATATAGCTATTGGCGGTGTAGCATTGAATAATAATGCAATTGGAGATTATAATATAGCACTTGGTACTGAATCTTTAAAAAATACAGATGCTAATTCTAATATTGGCATTGGTTTTCAATCATTAATTAATAACAGTTCTGGTATTTCCAATATAGGTATTGGTGCAAGCACATTAAGATCTGTTACTACTGGTAGAAATAATATTGCCTTTGGTTCAGGATCAGGAACAGGTATTGTATCTGGTCTTAACAATACATTTATCGGCGTAAGTACTAGTGCTACTGCTACAAATTTGTCACATTCCACTGCAATTGGTGCAAATGCTCAAATTGACATGTCTAATCAAATTGTAGTAGGTACAACTGAGGATGTTACCAATATTATTGGCGATGCATCATTGAATAACAACTTATATGTTGGAAAGCACGCCAGAGTTGACGGTTCATTGAACGTTGTCGGTGATGTAGCCATTGATGATCGTTTGTTCGTATCTAATGATGCTTCTTTCAGTAGCAAATTATATGTTGTTGATGATGCCTCTATGGACAGTAACTTATATGTTGGAAAGCATACCAGAGTTGACGGTTCATTGAATATTGTTGGTGATGCTGCCATTGATACTCGTTTGTTCGTAGCAAATGATGCTTCTTTCAGCAGCAAATTATACGTGGATAATGATATTTCAACTAATGCCAATTTATATGTTGCGAAACATACAAAGGTTGATGGTTCATTGAACATTGTTGGTGATGTTGCCATTGATGATCGTTTGTTCGTATCTAATGATGCTTCTTTCAGCAGCAAATTATATGTTGTTGATGATG
>Ga0222719_10002894_pt1 | contig 15413 bp, 8 predicted proteins | sample C33_34DmetaG_FD_165039 | JGI IMG/M metagenome (GOLD analysis project Ga0222719, IMG submission 165039) | Estuarine water microbial communities from San Francisco Bay, California, United States - C33_34D | ecosystem: Environmental > Aquatic > Marine > Unclassified | place: USA: California...
GTAAATGCACGTACAGCATTAGAGCAAGGTGGTGCAGGACAAACATTCGTTACCGACGGTTTAGCGATTGCATTTTCAGTAGCATTAGGATAATAATTTTTAAATAAGATGGCAAAAAAATTAGAAAATCATTATAGTATAGATGTCGAAAACGATATTGTCAAAATAAAAGATAATATACGTTTAGAAAGACTCTTACTCATCACAGATGTTGATAGAAACAGAATTCTATACAACTTTGGAGTATCTGGCTCTGGTGTTGTTTCTCGTACTTTTGACGAAGCAACAGAAATGACATCATTTCAACTAGAAAAAGACCTTTCTTTATTACAGATAACAAGTCAAAGTAAACTTCAAATCTTTGTTGAAAAAGATTATACTGCAGTTGAATTTGACGAAACATATATTGACCCTGTTAGTAAGTTAAGAGTAGGTAATCCACAAAACCTTATTGATACTGACTTTGAATACGGTTTACAGAATTCAAAATGGGAGACGTTAGAATTATCAAATAATGTGCCATCTTATTACATTTCTGACGCTGACTATGGAGTAAGTAATCTTATCTCCGTTACATCAAGAACTAATTCAGATATAATTACAGTAACTACAGGAGACCCTCACCGTTTAGCTATTGGTACACCTATTGATGTACGAGGTTTAGCATCCAATACTGCTGAAGGCAAATACCTTATCACCAGTATAGCAGATGACTATACATTCTCATACAAAGCACGACAAATACAAGGTTTCACTGGAGCAATCAACGGTACATACACCATCATTACACCGGGACAGTTTTATGCTGGTTCTGAAATACCTTACTTAGCAGAAGGGGGTATTATAAGTGATGAAGCTCAACAGTCAACAGTAACTGTAAACACTCCGACGGAACATGGGTTTATTTCACAATCTAATTTTTATATTGTAAATACTACAGCACCAAAAGTAATTGAAATTAACCAAACTAACCAAACAGCACCTGATGGATACCCCTATGTAGATCCAGACAACACAGTAACCGATGTACTTTATTCTAGTGGATCTCGTACTGAGACTAAGCAGATGAAGTCTACATACTCATTTAAAATTGATGCAAATCAAGTAGATGTTGCCGGCGATAGAATTTTATGGCAGAACAGTGGGTTGCATAATTTCGATACTATTATTTACGCACCTGCTAACGGAGATAAACCCATTGGCGGCCTTAATAGATTTGACACATACTTTGTAAGAAATGTTGATGCTTCTGGATTCCAACTTTCTGACACTTATAACGGTACTATAAAAACATTTACATCTGCAGGTACTTATAATAACGGTAAAACTGGTATACACTTGTGTTACAGTCTATATTACATTAGCAAACCCTATAGAGCTTGGTATGCAAATTATTTTACACATGCTTACGGGTATGGAGATAACTACTCTGGATGGGATTTGAGATCATCGTCTGGGTACTATGATGGTGGATACTACGGTATAGGGCAAAAAAGACCTGAAAAAATTCAATTCTTTAGCCCAAATGGTTACAACTACACCACTTACGTTCTACCTAATCCATATTTTACATCAGGAAGATATTCAGGTATGAGTATGCCTGAAGGTAGTCATGCAAGTTATTTTAACTTCCTAGAGGACTACTCAATGTACAACAACTATAGGTTGTCTAACCCAGCATACTATACTTTTTATAGCAATGGGTACATAAGAATGTATGACACCGGTACTTTCTACTACTATTACGGTACTTATAACTATAGTTGGGGTCTAGACAATAGGGTATGTATGATTTACCTAGAAACAGACGAAGAAGCAGATACTTTATTTATTGAAGACCATAATTTAGTTAACGGTAGTCAGGTGACACTAGAAACTACAGGTTCACAGTTATATTACAATAGAAATAATACTTCGATTAATAGTTACTCAACATCAGCATCGTTAGCAGATGGTACATATACAGTTGAAATAGTTACACCAGATAGATTTAGGTTAAGAGATAGTTCAGGAAACAGACTAAGATTACAAAATGCAGAAGGAGATTATACTTTTACAGCAAATGTAATAAAAGAATCTGCAAACTCATTCTATTCTGCAGACCATGGTTTATCTGATGATGAAACTATAATTTTCAATTTAGATGGGGGAACAACACCTAATACAGATGTAGGTGCTTTAGTATTTAATTCAGATATAACTGCAGGTAATATAAAAGTTGCTCACAACACGTTAACTGATGGATTAGAAGAATGGTTAGGTACTAATATATCAGGTTGGAGAGACATTTATTTAGATGGGTATGATGCTAGATATCCAATACTTAATGGAGATGATGGTAGTAGAAGTACTTGGTTAAGACAGTACTACTATAACGGTGTGTACACATACGATAGAGATAATGGAGTTGATTCCAATACAGCTAACTCTGCAACCACCTATCAGTGGGGAGACCAACCGGTAGATTTAGCTACAGGTACAGTCAATGCAAACAAAGGCTTTACTGCATACGGTACAAAATTTGAATCCGGTACAGAAGTACCACATTTTAGTGTAACATATGGACAATCAGGAGCTGGTGTAAACATGAACTCTGATTTCCGATTATATACTTACACGTATTACGATGTGTCTTCCTATGGTGATTACAAACAAAAGTGGGAGTATAGAAGTCATGGTAATAACTACTATTCTACAGGGACCTACCAGATAGAAGAGTATAACGGTAGAGACGGTCACTGTTCGTTTGAAATGGTATTTTGGAATGAGAATTGGTTCCAGGGTAATACAGATTACTGGTATTCCTATAATAACTACTATCCATTCCCTAACTACCGATACACGTACTCCAACAGAGGATACAACTATATTAAGTTTAATTCCATCTTTATGTTCACCGACCAATCAGCTGCTTTTGTAGGAGGAGACGGGATAGGAACTGAAGGTCACCAGTACAGTCAAGCAACAGGAAATAGTACTGCGTTCTATAATATGATTGACTATATTATAACGTACTTCCAGGCTAACTTTATAAAACCATCATTGGTAAACGGAGAAACGTATAAAACTAAAGTTCTTAATAATGATAGATTTGCATTGGTAGATTCTACTAGTGGTGTAGAACTTGATTTAACAAGCTACGGTACACCTAGTTTCAACTTTGAACTACCTTCTAATGGAGCTTCTGACGGTGCCTATACCGTGAGTGGTATACCAACTGAAGATGCAATGGAAATAAAGTTACCATTTGCTATTAAACAAAGAACATTGTCATTTAACGGTGAGACTGAAGTAACTGGGTCTACCAATTTAGTACGTCTACAGGATCATAAATTAATTTCCGGGTTACCTTTAGTATACGACCCAGACGGTAATGTAGATATAACAGGATTAACTTCTGGTTCTACTTATTATGCAAACGTAAGAGATGAACACTTAGTAGGTTTATCTACTAGTCAAAGTATTGCTATAGCAGGAGGTGAGTTAGTTGAAATTGAAAGTGGTTCTATAGGAACTCATAAATTCTATCTTAATGCACTCAATGGACAGTTCCCCGGTGAAGGGTTTGTTACATTAGAAAGTGGTAGTGTTGCTGTTCAAGGTACCGATGACACATTATTCAAAAGATACTTTAAACCAGGTGATACTTTTGTAGTAAAAGATACATCTACTTCACCAGGTTCATTAGCTAAATTTACAATTGGTAGTATTGCAGATGATAATAACTTAACTTTAACATCTGTAAGTACTTTTGATGCAACAAACACTAAATACTTTATACAGACATTAATATATGCAAGACCAGATGGTACGTTCTTACATAGACCGTTTGATGGTGGGGTGGAAATCACAGCAGGTACAGCTCCATTCTCACAGATAACACGACAAACTCGTAAGTACTTCCGTTATCAATCTGGTAAGGGTATACAAACATCGCTTGCAATTAACTTCAACCCACCTGTATTAGTTGAACAAATTTCAGCTCAAGGAGATGGTGCTGACCAAATTGCTAGGATAACCACAAAATACCCTCATACACTAACAACTGAAAACTTTGTAAAAGTTGAAGGAGCGTCAGATCCAGCATATAATAAATCAGAACAAATCTCTGAAATTATAGATCCATTTACATTTACCTACTCATTATCTGGTAGTAATGTACAGACTACAGCACCAGGAGGATTGATACAGTTTAATGTAGATCAATGGTCTGACAGTAGAGTTAGAGCAGGAATGTTTGACTTCCAGAATGGATTCTTCTATGAGTTTGACGGTAGTAGATTATGGGCTGTTAGACGTTCTTCTACACAGCAGATATCTGGTACAGCAACCGTAGTAAAAGGAAGTAACCAAGTATTCGGTATTGGGACTAATTTCTCAGGTCAATTAGCTAAAGATAACTACGTAGTTATTAGAGGAGCCTCTTACAAAATTGTTAAGATTAAGAGTAAGACAGAGATGGTAATACAACCTCAATATAAAGGAGCTTCTGCTTCCGGTGTTGTGTTGACACTCACACAGGACGTGAGAGTACCGCAGGAAGATTGGAATTTAGATCCAGCAGACGGAAACGGACCATCAGGATTTAATTTAGATACCACCAAGATTCAAATGGCATACATGGATTATTCTTGGTACGGTGCTGGTAAAGTGAGATTTGGATTTAAAGATAGATTAGGTAAAGTAATTTATGTACACCACTTCTTACATAATAACCGATTGACAGAAGCTTATATGAGATCAGGTAACTTACCTGCTAAGTATGAAATATACAATGAAGAAGCACCAACATATGTTCCATCGTTATTTCACTGGGGTACGTCGGTCATCATGGATGGTAGATTTGACGAAGATGATTCGTACTTATTTACCGCAGCTTCTAATGCACTAACATTTACGAACGGTCAGTCTAATACAGCTACAACAAATGCTAACTCTACAGTAACTTATTCTTATAACAGAAGTAGAAGAACGTATGACTGGTACGTGAGATTATCGTTCCCATCATCAGAAGCAAGTAAGTTCTCTGCCGGTACTAAATTATTTGCAACAGGTACCACATTACAAGGACAGGAAGTAACATATACTCAATACTCTGGATCAAATATTTACGTATTTATTTACTTTGGAAGTGGTTGGTCTCAACCAGCAGGGTCATTTAATATTTCTACAGCTACAGTGGTTAATATTGGAGCGGCTGCATCAGGAGATTCTACAATAGACTTAGGTATTACTCAGATTCCTCTCATTACTATTCGATTATCACCTTCAGTAGATAGTGGATTACCTGGAGCGTTAGGAGAAAGAGAGATTATTAACCGAATGCAATTGAAATTAAGTGAGGTAGGTATGATTATCACACATGATTGTGAGGTGTCATTATTATTGAATGCTGACTTAAGTAATATTTCGTACCAAGCAGTAACACCACCATCACTGTCTCAGTTGATTAAACATCAAGGTGGTGACCAAGCATTAGGTGGAACACAAATCTTCCAATATAGAGCTTCTGGGGGTGGTACTAACCAGTCCGGTAAGCGTTTAACAAATACATCCAACCAACACTTAGGTGATATTATTGACCTTGGTAACTCGATACTTGGTGGTGATGGTACATTCCCGAATGGACCTGATACACTAACGGTAGCAGTGGATGTTGTTGATACAACAGATATTAATGCAGATTCACCATTCCAAGTTTCATCTCGAATTACATGGGCAGAATCACAAGCATAACATAAATTTAAAATTAGAAAGAAAGGTAGTAGTCTTAATTGTATTACTACCTTCTTTTTATCTATTTATAAGATATAAAACTACTTGTAGATGAAAATATATGATGCTACCGGTTTTGATTCGAATTTAACTGGTTCGTTTTCGGGATCTTTTATTGGTGATTTTACTGGTGATGGTCAAAATATCACTGGAGTTATTTCTTCGTCATATGCTGTTTCATCTTCTCATGCAGTAACTGCAATATCTGCATCTTATGCAGCTAACGTACCACTTACAGCTTCTTATGCAATAACAGCCTCTCATGCAGTTAGAGCACTAACATCTTCGTATGCATTAAATGCCGATGGAGGTGGTTTTCCTTTCTCTGGTTCATCTAATAATCCTGCTGTTATTACAGGATCAATGTTTATATCCGGTGGGTTAGTTGATTTTACAGATGCTTCAGTAATAAGTGGTAGTACTTTTAGTGGTAGTTTTGTAGGTGATGGCACAGGATTGACTGGTATTACAGTTGATGATGTGGCAACATACACTGATGAGTTTATTAACTCTACAGAACGTACCGTCACTCATAATTTTGGTACCAAGAATGTATTTGTTAACGTATATGACTCTAGTGATATTCTTATCTCTCCAAGCAGTACAACAACAAGTGATATAAATAACGTAGTTGTAACTTTTGCTACAGCATCGACAGGGAGAGTAGTTGTAGGTAAAGCAGGACATATAGTTTCTGGATCAGTACAGATAATAGAATCTACCACAGTAACTGATTCTTTTATTAGTGCAAGTACTAAAACAGTTACCCACAACTTTAATACTAAAAACGTATTTGTACAGACATTTTTTAATGATGATACATTATTTTATCCTGAAGCAATAACAACTTTAGATGAAAATAGAGTTAGATTAGATTTTAACGAACCAACTACCGGTAGAGTTGCAATTGCAAAAGGAGGGCATGTAATATCAGGAAGTTACGATTTAGTAGAAACAGTAACAGTATCTGAAACTTTTTCAAATTCACAAGAAGTAATAGTAACTCATAACTTTAGTACAAAAGATGTATTGGTAAATGTATATGATGATAACGATTATGTTATTATTCCTGATGCAATTAAAAATATTAATGAAGCTTCTATAAGAGTTAATTTTGCTGCACCAAGATCTGGTAGAATAGTAGTAGCAAAAGGAGGTCATAAAGTAGCTGCTTCTTTAGGACTAAACGTAGCAACAGCATCTTTAGCATTAACTGCTTCAAGAGTAGATTTTGAAGATATAGTAAATAAACCTAATTTAGTTTCTGGTTCACTAGATTATTCAGGTATTTTAAATAAACCAGATTTAGTTTCAGGATCAGGTGATATGGCCGATCTTGGAATATACGGACTAGTAGGGTTAGAATATGAATTCTACGCACAAATGGCACCAAACAAAGCAACAACTTAAATATTTATAAATAAAACATTATGTCAACAATATCAGCATTAACCACCGATGTGATAAATTACCTTAGAGCTAAGGTAACAGGGAGTACCGCTACCTCTCAAGACATTGTACTACAAACAAAAGCATTAGAACAATTAGGAAGTGCACAAGATTTACTTAACGCAGTATCTTTTGAAATACCACAGAATGATTTAGATTGGACACAAGGACAGGTATTTACTAAAGCATTGGCTGAAAATACTACTTTAACGTTTTCCAACTTTAGTATAGGCCAAACCATAGATTTAGTTATTACAACAAATGGGCACGATCTTACTCTACCAGCAGGAATTACATCAGTGTTTGGAAGTTATAATTCTGCAGCAACAACGGTATTAATACAGATAGTATGTACTTCCTCGTCACCTGCTCAATTTTGGGCGAGTTATGCACTAAAAAGCTAAATAAAAGTCTATGTTTAACAAAAGATTACTACACACACCTAGTGGAACGCAATTTGATTACCTTCTTGTAGCCGGAGGAGGAGGAGGAGGATCAGGAGGTATGGGCGGCGGCGGTGGTGCCGGCGGAGTACTTGAATCAATTAAATCGATAATGACCTCTGCAGACACTACTAGTATAATTTCTAGTTCGTTAACTGTTGGTCAAACTGTTACTGTAGAAGTAGGAGCTGGTGGAGCTGGTGGAGGACCAGGAGACGGTGCCTTCCCAGGTAGTAACGGCGGTAATACTTTTTTATCTTCTTCATTTGGTTTAGAAAACAGTTCAGTTTTATACCCTGCCATCGTATGCTTTGGCGGCGGAGGCGGAGGTGCTGACTATGCCAATAACGGAGCTACGTATGATGCTAGAGATGGAGGATCTGGTGGTGGTCGAACCGGAGGTGGTTCAGCAGGAACAGGACAAGACGGTCAAGGGTTCAAAGGAGGTGAATATGGAGGTAGTTACTATCCCGGTGGAGGTGGTGGTGCCACACAAGCAGGTAGAAATTCACCCGGTAACGGCGGCAATGGGTTACTAACTAAAATTATTCCTGGTTCATCCTATTACTTCGGTGGAGGCGGTGGCGGTGCTGGATACTCTGCTGTAGCTGGTAACGGCGGAAAAGGAGGCGGAGGAGGTGGAGCACCTCTTAACGGTTCAGGAGGATATGGTGATACAAATGGAATTAACCCTGGTTCAAATGCTACAGCAGGAGACTTAAATACTGCTACAAACAAACCTGGAGGAGCAGGGGGTACTAATACCGGTGGTGGAGGCGGTGGAGGTTCCCACCACAACAGTAACAACCAAGGTGGAAACGGAGGATCCGGTATAGCAGTTTTAAGACTACCCACTTCATGGTTCAATCATAATGATTACACACCTACATCCGGATCGGTAGGAGCACCTGAAGTATTTACAACAGGTAGTTATACAGTTGTAGTATACAAACAATCCGGTACATACACTTTACAATCTGGTTCACATTATTAAGAAATGGAAAAAGAATATAACGTCATATTACATAAAGGAGCCGATTATGATCAATTTTGGGCTGACATGGAAACTATCACAAATAAAGATGGTGTTCCTAACAGACAAGTTGAGGTTGCCAATAGAAGACATGGTAGTTATAGACAAACCCACTATTACTTAACCGATGAAGAAAAAGCAGAAGTTGAATCACATCCTTCTGTATTAACAGTAGAACTACCACCAGAACAAAGAGATGATATTGAAATAGGTCTTTCAGGTTTACAGGAAGGTATTTTCACTAAATCTCCCGGTACTTCAGAAGCACATGTTAACTATGCTTTAACTAGATTAAAATCTAAAAGTAATAACTTTGGTACTTCAACTACAATAAATGAAGATTATGTATATAACTTAGATGCTTCAGGAGTAGATGTAGTTATACAAGATAGTGGTATTGAAGTAAATCATCCAGAATGGCAAGATGAAAACGGTGTAACAAGATTAAGACAGATTAATTGGGCAACAGAATCTGGTTTAGGATTTAATCAAAATGCTAATCATTATAGAGATTACGATGGACACGGTACACATTGTGCTGGAATAGCAGCTGGTAAGACTTTTGGATGGGCTAAGAATGCCAGAATATATAGCCAGAAACTAGCAGGCTTAGAAGGCTCAGGAGACAGTGGAACTGGTATTTCAACATCATTTGCTTTTGATGCTATAAAATTATGGCATAGAAATAAACCAATAGACCCTAAGACAGGTAAGAAAAGACCTACAGTGGTTAATATGTCATGGGGGTACTTCACATCATATTCATCAGTATCTCAAATAGTTTATAGAGGTTCATCTATCAACACCGGTATATCAGATGCACAGGTAAGAGAAACCAATTATGGATTAGTTAACTTTTATTCATTTTCTGCTGGAGCGTACATTACTAATATTAGGATTGCATCAGTTGATACCGATGTAGAAGAAATGATTGATGAAGGAATACATGTAACTATTGCAGCAGGTAACAGAAGACATAAAATTGCATTATCTGGTCAAGCAGATTATGATAATAGAGCAGTTACACCTCAAGGTACAAAATATTATATGAGAGGTTCATCACCTCATTCACAAAATGCTTACATGGTAGGTAATCTTGACAGTACAGCTTACGATGCCTCACAAGATCAAGCAGCTCAATCATCCGAAAAAGGACCTGGAGTTAACATGTGGGCACCTGGAACTGATATAATGTCTGCTACTTCAAACACAAATGCTTATGGAGCTGCTGCTTATCATAAAGATGCTTCTTTTAAACAAGTAGCTATATCAGGAACATCTATGGCTGCTCCACAAATAGCAGGGATCGTGGCTTTATATTGTCAAGCCAATCCTGGTATATCACCACAAAATCTTAAAAAAGCATTAATACAAAATGCTGGAGATGCTTTATATGATACTGCATCAACAGACGATTACAATAACTATAGAAGTTTATTAGAAAGTGAAAAGAAAATTGCTTTTAATAAGTTTGGCAACAAAGAAAACTGCTTTCAAGTAGAAGGAACATTTAATATACCATTCACAATATCATTCTAAATGCTATTTCAAACACCTACATTTACGTCAGCATCATTTTCAGGTTCAGTATCTGGAGACGGTTCACTTCTCACCGGAATTGTTTCATCTTCATATGCACTCACAGCTTCTTATGCTGAAAATGCAGGAGGAGGAGCAGGATTTCCTTACAGCGGTTCTGCTGACATTACAGGTTCTTTAACAGTAACACAAGGTACTATAACAGGTGCTACAGTAGGTAATATTATTCCATTTTATTTTGCAAATCAAGGTGCTTTTCCAAGTGCTACTACCTACCACGGTGCTGTAGCTCACTCACATGCTGATGCAGCAATGTATTATGCCCACGGAGGTGTTTGGTTGAAGTTAAAAAATGATGATGGTATATATAGTGGTAGTTTTGAAGGAGATGGTTCTCAATTAACCGGCATAATAGCAGACGTGATTGAAACATCAACGGTAGTTGATACGTTTACAACTGCCCCTTCACATTCGGTATCTCATAATTTCGGCACCAAAAACGTTATTATATCTGTATATGAAGGTGATACAGTGTTTATCCCAAATAGTATTGTAACAACTGATAATAATACAGTTGATATAGTATTTGGTAGTAACATTACCGGTAGAGTAGTTGTTGCAAAAGGTGGACATATAGTTTCTGGATCAATACAACAGGCTACTTCTTCATCATATGCTTCTTTAGCAACAACAGCAGAAGGTATAAGAGCAGCTTCTACGGGTTCAAGACCATCTGCACCAGCAACTGGTAGTTTTTGGTTTTCAACAGAAGCTGAAAAAGTAGAAGTATACACTGGTAATAAATGGAAACAATTATCATTTCTTGAACCAAGCTATACTGTAGACTACCTAATAGTAGGAGGTGGAGGTGCAGGAGGATATGTCTACTCCGGTGGAGGAGGTGCAGGAGGATATAGAACAACCTTAGGACCGTCTTCTGGTGGAGGTTCGTCATTAGAACCTAAGTTATACCTTACTCCTAATGAAACATACACAATAACAGTTGGAGGTGGAGGCTCAGGAACAAGTGGTGACGGAAGTGATGGTTCTACATCGTCAATTACCGGTACAGGGATTAGTAAAGAAAGTTCCGGAGGCGGTGGAGGAGCATCAAACAATGGTTCACAAGCAGGACATGACGGTGGATCTGGTGGAGGAGGGTCAGAAAGTCCTAGCCCTGGAGGTCCTGGAGGATCAGGAACGTCTGGTCAAGGGTACGCTGGAGGAACTGGATACTACGGTGGAGGAGCAGTTGCAGTAGGTGGCGGCGGAGGAGGAGCAGCATCTGTTGGTTCTAACGGTGCTAGTACCAATCCTGGTAATGGAGGTAATGGATTAACAAACCCTTTAACAGGTAATGCATATGCCGGTGGAGGCGGTGCCGGTTCTAATGGAAATGGTGGTGGAACAGGAGGAACCGGAGGCGGTGGAGCAGGTTCTGGAACAGTTGCAGGTACTGCTGGAACAGATAACACCGGAGGCGGTGGTGGCGGTAGTCTCAGCTTAGCTGGAGGTAGTGGAGGTTCAGGTATAGTAATATTAAAAATGTTAACAGATAACTACTCTAATACACTTACAGGTGCAGTATCTTCATCAGTTAGTGGCAGTTACACACTACTACACTATACAGGATCAGGAACCTACACAGCATAACAAATGACACTATATGAAAATAATCAACCCACAACTTTCAGGATCAGTATATGCCTCAGGTAGTTTTGTTTTACCATCCGGTAGAGCAAATCAAAGACCTACCAACCCCCCTAGTGGTTCATTATTTTTCGAAATATCAGATAGCGGTTCAATATTAACAGTATATAACGGTTCAGGTAGTAACGGTTGGGAAATTGTTGGTAAACAAACTACTCCATATACACCACCACCACCGCCTTCAGCTGATATAGAATATCTTGTTGTAGCCGGAGGCGGCGGCGGATCAGATGGTATAGGCGGCGGAGGAGGAGCAGGAGGATTTTTAAGTTCTTCTTTAAATTCTATGGAATCTGGTTCTTCCATAACAGTAACTGTAGGAGCAGGTGGGACAGGTGGTGATGATTCTTACGGCACTAATGGAGTAAATAGTTCTATTGCTTCTGCAGCCGGTACAGCATTTAATACTGTGACATCTAATGGAGGAGGACATGGAGGCTATTCGACGACTGTCGGTGATGGAGGTTCTGGCGGAGGAGGTTCAGGTTTAGACGGTACCTTTACAGGAGGCTCAGGAACTGTAGGCCAGGGCTTTGATGGTGGAACAGGTGCCGGCTCAGCCGGTCTTTCAGATAATAGAGGAGGTGGCGGAGGTGGAGCTTCTGCCGCAGGTACTGGAGGTAAAAATATTACAGGAGACGGTGGTGATGGAAAACAATCTTCTATTACTGGAACAGCTACTTACTATGCAGGAGGCGGTGGTGGTTCAAAACACCCTTCGGCTGGTTCATACGGCGCTGGAGGTCTAGGAGGCGGAGGTAATGGAGATGTAGCAGGTACTACTAATACCGGAGGCGGTGGAGGAGGAAGTCTTACCGACGGTAGAGCTGGAGGCTCTGGAATAGCAATCTTTGCTTATGATAGTGGTTCAGTAAATGCAGCAGGAGGAATAGTAGGAGATGCAGGTAATGGCAGGAAATATAATCAGTTTAATGCTTCTAGCACTTTTAAAGTTGGTTCAACTTCTGATTTTGAAATACACACCTCTAACTTAGTAATGCACGTTGATGCAGGAAATTTTGCTTCTAGAAATGGAAATACAAGTGGTGTGGATTTATCTCCATATAATAACAGTTTAAACTTAGGAGGACAATCAGGAGGTTCGTTAACAGATAATCCTTGGTGGAATTGTGATGGAACTGGTGGCTTAGCTGACTTTGAAAGAAATGGAGGTTCTACTTCTTCTACTGTAGCTCAAACAGGTTATGGTTCTTTCACAGGACGTACTACTGCTGGCTGGTGTATAGATTTTTGGTTTAGGTCATCTGCAGCTAACTCAACAACTACTTGGGGAGCTCCAATCATAGGTAGAAACGACGGTGACCTATATGGACAAGTATCACAACATGAAGGTAAACTTACTTGGTTGCATTTCGACGGTTCGTGGTTGTATGCTAAATCTACAACAAACATTAACGACGGTTCATGGCATCACTGTGTACTGAACAACTATACTGATGAAACTATAGATGTTTGGGTGGATGGTACAAAGGAAAGTAACAAAGCAGCAAGTGCTATAAACCCAGACACTAGGTATTTTAAATTGGATAGTTTAGGTAGAGGATATAACGGTGTTAATCTTGCTATGGATATCGGACAATTAAGAATTTATGATGCAACATTAACTGATACTCAAGTACTACAAAATTATAACGCTACCAAAACAAACTTTGTTTAAATAAATGAAATTTATCGATGCAATATTTTCAGGTTCAATTTATATTTCCGGTTCTTTTACTCCACCAAAAGGAACTAGAGATCAAAGACCTACCAATCCTGTAACAGCATCTGTATTTTTTGAAACTTCTGATAGCGGTTCAAGACTTTTAATTTATAACGGTTCAGGCAGTAATGGTTGGCAAGAGGTTGGATTACAAGATAATCCCGTATCCCCACCTCCCCCTACACCTCAAGCAGATATAGAATATCTTGTAGTAGGCGGAGGAGCAGGATTAGGAGGAAATGATAACGGATACTACGGTGGTGGTGGAGGTGCAGGAGGATTTTTGAGTTCTTCTTTATCTTCTATCGAATCTGGTTCTTCTATAACAGTTACCGTAGGTGCAGGAAGTGCAGCTGGCAATCCAAGTAGTAATGGTAACAGTTCTTCACTTGCTTCCTCTACAGGTACTTCTTTTACTACTGTAACAGCATTAGGTGGAGGAGGTAGTCAATATATAAGTAATAATGGAAATGGCTCTGACGGTGGTTCTGGAGGAGGAGCTCCCGGTAATGATTTTGCAGCAACCGGTGGATCTGGCACTTTAGGTCAAGGACACGATGGAGGTTCTCACGGTGCTCCAAGTAACGCTAGCGGAGCAGGAGCAGGATCAGGAGGAGGAGGAGCAGGAGGACCAGGTCAAACTCGACCTTCATCAGGAGTAGGAGGAAACGGTGGTCTACCTTCTGGAAGTACCATTACTGGAACTACCGTCTATTATGCCGGCGGTGGTGGTGGTGGGGAAGGTTGGTCCGGTTTTTACTCACCCGTAGGTAAAGGAACTTACGGTACAAATTTTACTGGTGGAGCCAACAGCGGAGGTGGTGGTAGTTACCATAATGGTAATGCTGATGCTGGTGATTCTGGAGTAGTAATCTTAGCTTACCCTTCTAGTTCAATAAATGCAGTAGGAGGAATAGTAGGAGATGCCGGTAACGGTAGAAAGTATCATCAATTTAATGAATCAGGTACTTTTAAAGTTGGTTCTACTTCAGATTTTGGTATTGTTACAGACAGTCTAGCTTTACATTTAGATGCTGGAGATTTTGCTTCAAGAGGAACATCTACATGGACTGATTTATCAGGTAATGGAAGAAATGGTACCGTAAGTGGTGCAACTCTCACTACATCAAGTCCACATTACACTTTTGATGGTTCTAACGATTACATATATATTAACCAGTTTGACCATACCTCTACTAACTCAGTAGAAATGTGGTATAAGAAAAACGGATATATTCAATATGCTTGTCCATATGCTTGGGGATATACGCCATCACAAAGGTGGCAGTTTTTTAACGCAGACCAAAATATGTACGTTTACTTTTTAGGAAGTGGTGGTACTTCTATTTATGAAGATTCAGGTTTAGATGTAACTACATCAGAAGGGTGGGTACATATTTTAGTTACTGCTGATTATACTGCTGATGAATATAAAGTATATAAAAACGGTAGTTTAGTAACGACTGCTGACTTAGGAGGTCAAAGTTGGAGTTACACCGGAGCATCTAACTCATATGGTTATATAGACATAGGTAAAAACGTTAGTAATAATAATGGATATATAAACGGAAATGCAGGACAATTTAGGATATACACTAAAGTACTGTCAGCAGCAGAAGTATTACAAAACTATAACGCAACTAAAACTAACTTCATATAACTATTTATAACATATGATACACGATAACCCAATACTTTCAGGATCAGTACTAATAAGCGGTTCACTATATGTTCAAGGATT
>Ga0222719_10002899_pt1 | contig 15396 bp, 18 predicted proteins | sample C33_34DmetaG_FD_165039 | JGI IMG/M metagenome (GOLD analysis project Ga0222719, IMG submission 165039) | Estuarine water microbial communities from San Francisco Bay, California, United States - C33_34D | ecosystem: Environmental > Aquatic > Marine > Unclassified | place: USA: California...
CAACCTGGGCAAGACCTGATGCAACTGTTGCCGCCGCCGCAATAAAGTTAAAGGGTGGTGGATAAGTTGCAAGTGCTTTGGTTGCACCTTGATATGTGTTTACAATAGCAAGTGCAATTGCCGCCGCTTTCTGTGCCGCAAAGAATTTTTTGTTGACTTTGCTTAGTCCTTCAAACATTGTTACGCCTTGTTCAAGAGCAAATTGTGTTTTACCTAATTCGCTCATTTTTTCAAATTCAATTCTTTTATCAACAATGTCTTTTAGTCTTTCATTTCGTCCTATTTCTTTTAATAAACCTGTATCAAACATCTGTTCTAAATCAGACATTTTCTTTCTTTCATATGTCAATTCACGGAATATGCTTTTTTGTAGTGCTTTTTCTTTTGCATCTAAATATTTTAAGTATAAATCTTGTCTTTGATTTAAAAATTCTAATTCTTGCGCAAGTGTATCTTGTTGTATACTTTTTAAGAAATCTTCACCACCAGGAATAGCACTTTCTACTTGTGTTTTAGATAACTCTTCATATGCTTTTTCTAAATCTAAAATACGTCTTGTAAATGCAACAATACTTGTTTCTTCAAATCCTTCCCGTAGTCCTTTTTGGAAATTTTTAACGCTTTCTGTAAGGTCAGCTACATTACCTGTTGCATTGTTTGCCGCATCTGACATTTCGTTTGTAGAATTTGTTTGATCGTCAGTTGCTTTGCGTGATTGTACAAGTGCTTCATATTGTTCTCTTGCTTTGGCGTTTGCTTCATCATAACTTATTCCTGCCGCTTGATATGCTTGTGTTAATTCTGCTATAACACCTTGTACACTTTCACTTGCACTTTGAGCAAGTTCTGTAGAACTTACATAGTCAACTATTTTTTCTGTAGTATCTACAACTGCTGTTGAAACAGCTTCGTATCCATCTACCACAAGATTTTTTAAACTTTCTCTAACTTCTTTGCCTGATGTTTCTACTTCATCTAAGAAAGGTATAAATTGTGCAATAGCATTATAACCTGATATTACACTATCAACAAAACCATCAAATATACCAGTTAAGAAACCTATTACTCTGCCTAAACTATCTTTGAAGAATCTTGCAACACTGGCCGCTATTTCTCCTAATTTATTGAGTACAGCGCCTACTTGTGCAATAGTTCTGCCTAACCCATTCTCCATGCTTAGATATGTAATTGCACTTGCTGCCGCAACAGCTATAAGGCCAATTGGATTTCTTGCAAGTGCAAGTGTCATTGCTTTTATACCGCTTGTAACACCTTTTAGGATTGCAATCAAACCAGCACCACCTAAAACAGCGCCTGCAATTTTAGCACCTTCAATAAATTGTGCCATTGTAAAATTATTTTCTTTTAAGAATTCTGTGACTTTGAAAATTGCAAAACCAACTTCTTCACCTAAGGTTCCTGCTAAATCTTTTGTACCAATAACAGCATCCTGCATAAATTTAGTAAATTCTGTAAGGGCGGTTTTGAATCCACCTTCACCAAATGCTTTTTGTACAAGACTTACATTATCTTGTAAATTAGATAGTGCGCCTGACAGTGTATTTGCTTGTCTTTCTAAAGATCCTGCAAATTCTGCTTCACCAATGTCTTCAATAAATTTAATAATAGCTTTACCATCATTTTCAATTTCGTGTGCTGTACCTCTAAAGTTTACAGTTAGTTTATCACCTTCAGTTTTTACTTTGATACCTAACTGTTTAAGCATTTCAAATTCGCCTGTTGTAGCATTGAACACTGCCTGGGCAACCGTGTCAATTCGTTTGCCCATACCAGCGGCAATATTACCTACATTGGTCATAAATTCTGTAGTAGGTTGTAAACCTGCGTTTTTGAAAGTGATGAAAGCATTTGTCACTTCATCTAATTGGAATGTTGTACCTGCTGTAAAATCTTCAATTAATTTCATTGAATGTGCAGCTTTTACAGCATTACCTTCAATTGTAATTAAAGTTTGTTCTAAATCTTCAAAGGTTCTTATAGTGTTTACAGTAGATCTAATGATGGCAGCACCGCCTACCGCACCAAGTGCAGCAACAGCTAAACCAGCAATTTTATTGATGCTGATAAGACTACCTTGTACTTTATCAAGTCGTCTATCTATATTTTGTAAGGCAGTTTTTGTTTTATCTACTACTCTTACTTCTATGTCCTGTCTTGCCACCGCTCATTGACTCCTTTGCTTTATCACTTTGTAGTTGGAACCATTCCATCCACATTTGCATTTCAAGGACGTCGAGTTGAACCACTTCTTTGATGGGCATATGCAGAGTTTCTGCAATGCGCATTATCAATTGAAGCTCAACGTCCTCCTTTAGTTTTTTCCCACGGCCTCATATTCTGAAGTCGCAGAATTTAGTTCTGTAGCAACACGGATTAAAACTTGTGGGTCAACTTCATGCATTAGTGCATTTTTGTCAAACTTGTTGAACAAAGGTTTTCCATCTGGATCAAGAGCTTTTACTAAAATGCTCTCTACCAATGCTTCTACAGTTTTACCCTGTGTTTGCAATTCAATTATTTTACTTTCAGCGGCAAACGGATAGCTGCCTCTGTAGTAGATGTCTGTTTTCCATTCTGGTACAGACATTTTGTTTAGTTCGCCATTCAATTTTGATTTGAAGTGCGTTTTTGCGTTGTCTAAAACACTCATTTATACTTTCTCCTTTGTATCTCCCGTATGGTAGGTCCTAAGATACCACGCGGTGCTTGTTTTGAGCGGCCTCTTTCTAATTGGTCAATATAGGACACGCGGTTGACGATGCGTTTATCATTACCCGCATCTTCGAGGCGCCAACCACGCCTTGCTTGACCCTTGTCTATAGGGGTTTTGCTTTGTGCAATCCTAATAGTGTCGTCCGCCACTTTGGAAATAACACGGTCTAATTCTTTTTCTAAACCGTTCATCACCTGTTTAGTGCCTCGAACCCTAATACTAAGCATACTATGCCTTATGCGTTGTATGCTGAAACATCAAGAGCACCTGTGCCCTGGAAGTTTACAGTACATGTTACTAAGTCATCAAATGATGCTGTTCTTGATACTGATGTGACAATAACCTTGCCTGTGAATTTTTCACCAGCACTTGTGCTTGGGTAAAATTCTACATATAGATCACCATCGTTGTCTGGACGGAATCCGTCACTTGCTGCTGTATGTCCATCGTCATAAACGACTTCCATTGATCCAGTGAAAGAATGTAATCCATTCTTGTATGTTCTCGCTGCATCGCCCATAACAGTGTCTTCAATAACATCTTTAGTATGTTCTACTGTCCATGAACGAACTTCAGCAATCGCACTTTCACCGGCACTGTCTGAACCTAATTTAACGGTTCCGTTTTCACCTGTGTATGTTGCCATAGTTTAGTCCTCCTCTTTTGGCAGTTCGTCGTCGAAGTCTTGAGTCCAATCTTCTTCAACTTCTGTTTCGTCGATTGAAATCGCCTCTTCATCCGACTGTTTTGAAGTCACTTGAGCGTCAGCTGTAATTTTGTTCTTACTTGCTTTTGCTGGTGACTTTTTTTCTGAAGCAGGTTCCATAGTGTACCCTACTTCAAGAAATCTATCTACGCGGTCCTCTTGGATTAGTTCCCAAGTACCGTCTTTCCACATCTTTACATATTTTATTGGCATTATACTGCTCCTTTTGTAAATGAATATTGAACTTCCGCTATTATTACAAATTCACCCAATGGCGGAGTTCTGTCTATTACTTCTATACTGGTAACATGGGTGGTAGAGGCACGCAAAGCACTTAGTTCGCGACTTCTATCTGCGTTTAGTGCTTCTTCAATTCTTTCAATTAGTTCATTGCGTTTTTCATCAACACTTTGAACTGTGCCTTTGCGTCCATCAGAGCGTACTATGCCTCTGATAGTGACTTCTATAGTACCACGTCTTAGTCCACCCATAGCGTAATCTTCGCGGGTTTCGTCTCCTGTGGTAATCAATACTGCTGGAAATTGTGTGATTGCAAGTTTTTCAACATCAAAAGGTTCTCTTGTAATAAATCTTGGTTTAGGAGGCGACATGTCCTCTAAAACTTCTATGATGTTGCGAACTACGTCTTCTCTGTTGCTCATCTACCTTACCTCTTAAGGCGTAGATAATGAGTAGGTTCCTTTTCTGCGTCACTTACTGTGCCTGAAGAATCCAAATCATATTCAACACCATCTCTTAGTACAAGATCAAACTCTCTGTTGTATTCTTGTCTGTAGAATTCCATCTTTCTTTCAAAGATGTCTAATTCTGGTTCAAATTTTGCTAATTTAGGATAGATATGGAAACCAAGTGCATGATAAGCTGTTGCTCTTGTGAGCTGACTTGCTGTGTATAAGTCTTCGTCTGGTTCAAGATTTGTACCTGTGATGTATTTTACATCATACATGCCGTGTGCCTGTGTTGGCCACCACTGTATACGCAAATCACGCAGGACATCTTCCTGTGCTTTTGCTATTTCTTCTTCAAAATCCGGAATACCGTAATCTAATATATCAGGTTCATAGTCTTGAACATCTGCTATCGTAGCTAATGTTATTGCCATGGAGTACTGCTCCTTTGTAATAATAAGTGGTCCTTCCACCTATCCTTGTTGTAATGTTATTTATATGTAATATGAAAATAGGGCGCAAAAACGCCCTATTCTCTGTACTTAGGTTATAAAGAATTATAACTGTGCGTCGCCGATGATACCAACGCCATATGTATCAAATAGCTCACTTACGCCGTATGCCATAGAACCAACATATTCTGTTGCTCTTAAGCTCGCGTCTCTTTGCTCTTCAATACGCATATCACGCTTGACCATGTATGCCATAGCATCGCTTGACATAATAGCACCAACAAATGCACCAGCACTATCACCAGATACAACAGTTGACTCAAATAGGTCTACGCCAGCAATTCTGCCAACGAAACCGTCTTGTAGTGCAATGTTACCTACATCACTTAGGTTGTGTGACATAGTTGTACCAGCGTTAGTTAACTGCTTCTTGATTTGGAATGCTTGGTATGGGTGTAGTACACCAACATAGTTTCCAGGAGCATTGTTGTTTCTTAGGATAGCTGCAGCTTTGAAGATATCTTCTACAGTGATTTCAGCGGCACCTGATCCAACAGTGTTTGAAAAACCACTGAATAGGTTAGCTAAGTCTGTGTCTACTTTAACTGCCATACCTTCACCAATCTGACGACCAATAGCTGCTGCTACGTCTTCTGCAGCACCTTCTTGTGCAATGTCAGTTAGTGTAACCAATACACCTTTTTCAGCTGCTGTAATTGTAGCTACGTCAGTTGAAAATGTAGTTGGTGAACTGATGTCAGTACCTTCAGTTAAGTCTGAAGCTGCGATTGTTCCGTATTTTGGAACCTGTGCAACTAAACCTGGTGTTCCCACCATGTTGTAGTTACGAACCAGCGGACGAATCACTGTTTGCTCAGAAAGAGTGAAAAGCGCCGCTTGAACTATATTTGCATATAGATCATTAAGGGTTGTTGAAGTTGAATTTGCCATAATTAATCTCCTTTAGATAGCAAAATTATATACGGACTCCTTTTGCTCGCATTATCTCTCGATATTGTGCGCGATGTTCAGGATTTTCCATATTAAGTTTCAGAACATCATTATCTACCACAGGAGTTTGCTTGCCTACACCTTGTCCAGTTCCAGAACCATTTGGTCCTGCACTTACAAAATGCGGATTTGCACTAAGGAATTCATTTACCAGGGAGGATACTGCAACTGGGTTACCCTTGTCATCGTATCTAACCTGTCCGTTTTGATCTACAACATCAACAGTGCCTGCTTCATTTAGTCTAAGCTGTCCTTTTAGTAGTGCAACCACTTGCTGTGGATTCACTGCTTTTTGACTGCTTGCTTCATTTAGCAATGCGCCATCTACTTTGATAGAATGCAATTCGTTTTGATAAGTTTCTATTTTAGAAGTAAACTTTTCAGCTTGCTCTTTCAATAGTTTTTCAAATTCACCACGCTTTTCAAGATCTTGTTGGCGTGCTGTTTCTTGCTTTTCTACCAGCTCATTGTAGAGATCAAGATCTACATTTGAATATTTCTTTTCAAACTTAGTTCTTTCTCTTTGTACCCTTTCTGCTACAATACGATTTACTTCGTCTTGTGACAAAAGGTTTTCCTTAGTTTCCTGCGTTTCTGCTACCTGTTTTTCACCTTGGGGTTGAGCAACAGTCTGCTCCGTTTCATTAACCGCTTGTTCTGCGTCCATATTATACCTCTTTTCAATTGGTTGAGTTCTACCACCTGCCCTTGACAGTGATGTAATTATTTAGCAATATTTGCTAAAAACCGTTTATTTACGGCGTCTTCCGCCGCGACTTGTTTTTTTCTTTTTCTTTTTTCCACCACGCATTGCCATGATTCTTGTCTCCTCTGGTTTAAAACGAGTGCGATTTTTATAACTTCGTCCAATAACGCCCCCTACTACTGAACTACCCGTTACTGCCATAAGGATATACCTAATGCCAGCATTGCTATTAACCATGTTGTACAAACACCATACAGAGTCCATCTTGTATACATTTCAATATGCTTAAGGTGATTGTTTGCTATGGTATCTAACAATCTTTCAACTTTAGTCAATCGTTTTTCTACTTTGCGATATTCATCCATCGTTTTCTACCCCTTCCCAACTTGGGTGTGGGGTAGAATAATATTCTTTTAGTTCTTTGCTTCTTAGTAATATTTCTTTGCGTCTTGCTCTGCAAAGATGAAACAATTCTAAAAGATTATTTCGTGCCCTCACGCCTGCTCTTCTTGAATCTTTTTGTTCAAACTGTTTTATGTTTTTGTTATAGTCAACCAGAACTTCACGGATCCTTTTTTCAGTGCCATGTATAAAGTCTCTATCTGGTACGAACTCACCCATTATTCTCTTCCTCTGATTCTTCAGATTCTTCTTCAAATAATTCTGCAAGTTCAGGATGTAGTTGAATAATTTGTTCGTTGGTATAACCTTGTTCAATCATTTCTCTTAGATGTATTACTAACTGTTGTGGTGATTCCACTTCAGGATGAACGAGCTCATTTGGCACTGTTCGAACAGTGTCGTTTTCTGCTGTCCATTCGTCATACCATTCTTTGACTTCTTCGTATGGTCTTTCTGTGATAGTTTCCAACATCATTTTTTCTACTTTTGTTTGTAGTATAGGATCTGTTGGTCCACTGTCTTTGACCATTTTCAACATTGTAATATCGTTTGCTTTGTCTTGTATTGAAAAACTTTTGCTGTATTCAATTTCACCATCCCAAGCACGGCCCTGATACAATGCCCACATACGCCAAATTTGTTCTTCTGCTACAGCAAGATTCATTGCAAAGTCTGCAAGTCTTGCGTTAAGCATTTGAAACTCTGTCTGTAATCCAATGCCTGAAAGACGTCTTGACTCTACACTTCTTATACCGCCTAAACACGCCATTCTATCTATTGCTTCAATCTTTCTTTCAATAGTTTGTAGTACAGCTTCAATGCTTGCACCATCTGGTTGTAGTAGATAAGGTTTAAGTCCTGGGTCCATGCCTTGTGGTAATTGCACAATTGAACCTGCGCCAGCACTTGCTTCAGTGTCTGCTGTTTTTACAAGTGAAGGGTGATTAGTAAGTCTAATAATCTGTTCTATTTCACTGGCAAATTCATAAAGTTCTTTTTGCACATCTGCAATGTCACCTACAGCACTTACACCAACGCCTCTTTGATTTGAACGCTGTGCATAAACACAAACAGCAGGTACTTGACCCAATTCATTTGGTAAGTTGAATAACAGTTCACCTGTTTTGTCATCTGCATTTAATTTGTATACATTTACTTCTTCAGGTGTGTATTCTCTAATATATTGCATTTTACCGTGTGCTTCTTCTTTGACTTTCAAATAAGTTAATTTGTAAGCACCATTTGACATTCTTTCATATTCCCAATCAAGTACATTGTCAGGAGTAAACAAACTTACATAAGGACGAATCTCTTGATTAAGTTCATCTGCTCTTGTGAGTGCTTGACTGGTTGGTTTGTCCACAATAACCCAAACATTTCCGTAGACCATAGTGTAAGAACTTACATCACGCATAAACGCTTCAAAGCTTCTACCATCAAGGTCTGCATCTGCAAGGAAAGGTTGTAGACCAGGATCGTTTTCTATGCTTCCAAAGTATCTTTTAGGTTCTTTGCGGAATAGGAATGCATTATAGATTCCTACAATTGATTTTACATGGTTATCAACAGCAACCTGTCTTAGTCGCTTTTCATAATCATCTCTTGATTCAAAATAGTATGGTTCTAAATAGCGTCCCATGAAGTAGTCATAACCACCTTGGTAGCTGGCATTTAGAAATGTCCATCTATCTACATAATATTTCCAGGCATCATGCGCTTCAAGTATAATATCTATACTTGATCGTGTGCCACCTTTTATCACTCTATCTCTAATTAAGGGCATTAGTTCCATCTCCTTGCTGTTTGGTTATTACCAGTAAATGCCCAACGCTGTGGTGTTTGCGAATCATATTCTGTGCGTAGTGGGAACAAGAAGTCCACCAAATATCCTACAGCATCTGCCATATGATCCAATTCTCCATCCTTTTCAATTACGGATGTACCTGGTTTATATACCATTTTTTCTAAACTATCTATTATTTGTTTGCATTTAGGGTCTACAAAAAGACTGCGTTCTCCTGCTGTGTTCAATAGTTTGCTGTTCACAGCATTTACTCTGTCTCTGATTGGTGTGTGACTGTTTCGCACCTGTACCCCAAATCCTGCATTCTGTAGAATAGAAATATCAGTGCGCCCTCCTGCACTTGTTTTTCTTTGACGTCCTGCAGGATCAGGATACATAATGATCCTTGATTTAGGATATCGTCTTTTTATTTCATCACACACTTCGTCAGTGTTTGACCCTCGCATACAAATTTCGTCTATAAAATATATTCTGTTGTTTTCAATAACACTTATGCAAACGCTCATTGGATCGACGTTGAAGTCAATACCACAGTGTATTTCTCTTGTGTCAGGTGTTGCAACAGGTTGGACACTGTCGTCTCTTGAAAAGTTGTAGTAGACTACGCCCGAATATGTGGTAAAAGTTGCCAAATATTCTTGTTCAAATGTTCGCTGATCCATATCGCGTTTTGCTTGTTCAATCTCTTCCTGCGGTACATTCTGTCCATCCAATGTTGTATATGTAAAACTGTCCCAATCACTATTTTGTTTTGCTGTGTTAAACATTTCGTGACTCCAGCTACCAACGCCTCTTGGTGTCCCCAAAAATAGTGCATGTCCATTTTTATCTGAAAGTGTAGGTCTAAGCACTGAAGTCCATGTTTCAGGTGTTATGTCTTGAAACTCGTCCAACACAATAAAGTCTAAACCAACACCACGCAGACTGTCAGGTGAATCCGCACCTTTCAAACAGATTTTAGATCCATTCTTTAACCGCATAGTAAGTTCCGCTTCATTTGTTGCTTCTACCCAACGCAAATCTTTCAATTTTCCTTTCAATTGATCCCACACAATTCCTTTTGCCATTCTGTAGCTTGGTGCTACATACCAGACTAAACTGTCTGCTTTTTGTGATGCAAAACGAGCAAGTTCTCGCATTGCAACATGGGTTTTGCCAAAGCGTCTGCCTGTGACAGCAACCCTAAATCTTTCTTGCGAATCACATATTATTTTTTGTGGTTCACTTAGAGGCATTTAATCTTCCCATGGTAAAGGCGCTTTGTTTTCACCATCTTCTGGTGTATCGCGCATACCTAAATATTGCTTGGACAAGAAAATTTGTACTCTGGTATCTCCATTAATTGCCTTTTCCCACATTGCTCTTCTTAAACTTTTCTTGCCTTCTTGTTTGCCTTTGTCTAATAAACTACCAAATCTTTTTCTGAGTGTTGCCGCTGTCGTGCCAACAACCTCTGCTATTTCTTGATCCGAGCACTGAATACACGCCAACTTGTACACAAGATCACGGTCTATGGTCTTGTAGCGTTTGATTGGTTTTTTCTGCTCATCACTCATTATATTTGTCTCTCCACTACTTTTATTCTTAAGTTTCTTGAGTCCTGCTTACTACCTGAAGTAGTAATTTTGTATTCAACATTATAAATGTTGCCAGCTGTTCCTGCACTTAGGAATGCTGTTGCCAAATAATCTGTATTTGTGGAACTGTCAAGAGTCAAAGGACTTGCATCCCCTGATATTGTTTCTACTGTCACGCTGATTGAACTAATTGTTTCTCCATCTGGCATCCAATTGGTCCAGTCTAATGTGTAGTCCAAGACAGCGTAAGGATCCTTTTCAATGTATGTGCCAACTCTATCCTGTTGATATCCTGTAAGCGTTGCCATTAACCTTCTCTCCTGTCTAATGCGGATCCCGCAACATTAACTAAAGCTAATGGTTGTACAACCAGCTTTCTTGTTTCTGATGGTACTGTGAATCCTCTGGTTTCTTGTTCTATTGTATTTAACCGATTTTCAGATTTGACGTTAAAATTCCGTGTTTCTTGCACGATTTCCAGCACACGACTCTCTGATTCCACTGTATAGACTCGGTATGGATCTATACGATATACGGTTAAGGTACTTAATACTGTGTTGAATGCATCAAGTGTACCAAACCCACTTATTAATAATCCAGCGGCCGTGTCTTGTGTTGCAACACTGCTTAGAGTTGCTTTTGGTCTTCTTACTCTACCACCATCTTGCTGTGTATCAAAATTGCTTGATAGTGTTGCACTAAATCCACGGAAAAATATAGGTGCACCTTGAAGTGATGCTTGTGCATCTAATGTTGCACTGTATGTTCTTGTTCTTAGACCATTTGCACTTAAACTACCACTGCTGACTTTGAGTACTGTTTCTCTTTGTATCAGACTTGGTTGTGTGCTTACACTAAAACTACTGTCTAAAGTAGCACTACCTTGTCTTACACCTATGCCTTTTGCTGTTGGTATAGCAAAATTACTTGCTAATGATGCACTACCTAAAATATCCATAGTACCTACTGCACTAACAGTTGCATTGGTATCTAAACTAATTGCACCACTGTCTACTGCTACAATACCTGATGCACTTAGTGTGCCAAAACTTGCTTGTAGTGTACTTGCGTTTCTTGTGACTAATGCATCTGCACTAAGTGTTGTATTTGCATTTACTGTGCTGGTGCCTGATCTAAGTAGTGTGCTTTCTATTACTACAAGAGGACCCCAAATTTCACTTCTTGGTTCTGCCCAGGTTAAAGCATTATCCCAAACAGGATCATCTCCTGCATGAATAAGTTCTGCACTTGCTCTTTTTAACTTAGTAGTCGCATTTTCAAGAGCGAAACTACTGGTAAGGTTTATATCACCTTGTAGAATAGGACTTGCAAGAACATCAAATGACAATGCCCCGCTTATACTAACAGAAGCATTTCTTGTGACTAAACCATCCGCACTAACTGTTGAAGTTGTGTTTAGTGTGGTGGTACTGACTAAAGTTAAGTTTGCTGCAACACCAAAGGATAGTGCACCACTTATATCTATAGTTGCATTTGATGTTTTACTGCCACTTGCACTAATTGTAGCACTTGCATCAATAGTTGCTGTGCCATCGTTTAATTTGCCAATTGTAGCTGACTGTGACGCAGAAGAGGCGAGAGTAGCTGTGCCTAATACGACACCAAGTACATACCCTGCTTCTACATAGAGATCACTATCTGTACCAACATAACTTGCATCTACATATCCGCTGGCGAGATAGTCATCATTTTCTATTACATACTGCGTCATAAGGACAAGTCCTTATTAAGCTAATGTAACTGTTAATGATCCACTTGTAATCTGGAATGTATCATCTTGTAGTATTTCACGAGCTGTATCTAACGCTCCATAAAATAATACATTGCCTGTGCCTGCTGTTGAAGCATCCATAACAGCTACATGCGTAATAGTACCCCAAAGGCCATCTGTTGCCGTTGGAAATGTAATGTTTGCATCTGTGCTAACACTACCATTTGAAATTGTACCAAAACTTGCACTTTGACGTGCATAAGCACCACCTGTGCATTCATCTGTTATAGTACCTGCTTCAAGGTTTTCTGCTGTTGATCCTAAACTTGGATCTGAATTAAAAAGTGCAACATACACCGTTGCTGGTGCTGTTGTAGTTTGACTGTTTGCTTTTAACCAAAAATCTAATGTACGATTTTCAGTGTAATCGGAAGCTGCGCTCATAAGAGATCTCCTTTGTATAATTTGTTAATCGCGATGTTAATATTTATTAGTTTTGTCAAAATGCCTATGTAATACGCCTTATTTTGATAGTTGCTGTGCCGCTTACAGTGGTTTGTCCTGTTATAAAGCATTGCATCATAAAACCTAATGCTCTTCTGCCTCCTGGAATAGCAGGTAATAGATCAGCTAATCTACTGTCAACTTCTACTATCTTTTTTGTGCCCACACTGTCTGGATATCCTGTATCTATCACGTCATTTGAAGCAGAAAATATGTTTATGCGTGGTTCAAGAAATACATTTGTATTGAATAGATCATCTGAATCATAGTAAACTATACCTGCCTGACAGGTTGCTGTGTTTGTTGCACTACCACTTATTGAAAAACTGGTGATATTTGTAAGTTCTATTTCATATTGTGCAATTCCGTCCCAGGTAAAATCACTCACATGATAATTTGATGTTTCGTGAAACACATTGTGCAAACCAGTATTGTTGTCCAGTGTCATTGTAGAAGGTTTTCTATCAAAAATAGTTTCACTAATTGTGCTAAACCCACCAGCTGTGTATGTTGCTGTGGTTTGATTTGCGCCTAACAGTGGATAGATAAGTGGCATCTGCGATCCTTAATTTGTGCTCAAATCAAGCACATAGCTGATAAGAAATGCACTACCATCATAGATCATTGTGTATACATTTGTGCTACTGTCTACAAAACTTGGAGTCAATCCGCTGGGATATTTTACTGTGTAATTTTCAAAACCTAAAGTATCTCCGCTGCTTGCTGTGAATATAAGAATATAAGTTCCACCAGCAATTGGGTTTTGTATGTGTATTGTTGTGCTTCCTGATGTTAGTGTTGCTTTTGCTGTTTGTGCGGTTGACACATCCCAGCTAATATCACCTGCACTGTCATAAGACAGAGTTTGTAAACCAAACACCTGTTGCTTGCTGTAGTTTCCCTGTGTAGCATAAGGACCACTGGTGTCATAAAAATCCAAAATGTCGTTTACATTTGTAATGTTTTTGTTAATTTCAGCTCGCGCATCAGCAATACGATCCTGACCGCTGTCTGTGTATTGATTACTTGCTTTGTCTGTTGGCCACGCCATATTATCTCCTTACGCTGGTGGATGTTTTCCGTTGTCGTCTATGAAAACAGTTGAACCATCAGTTCCGTCCATGTGCAACAGTAGTAGTGTGTTTGCATCATTTTGGAAAGTTTCTGTTGATGGTGTAAAGGCGGCAGTGTATCTTGCTGTGTCTGAAATACGCACTTCGTCTAAGTGTCCGTTCATGTCATATCGTACCGCATCCCATAAACTACTTGATATGCCCTTGCCTTCACCAATTCTTAAATCTGTATCGTCATCTGTGCCACTCCAACTTCCATCTGTGTCTACACTGGTGCCATCAATGTATAGTGCGGCACTGCCATTGTTGTTTACTACAGCAACATGGACCCAAGTGTTTGCACTTAAACTGCCACCATTAAGTGTTGTTCCTCCACTGGCCTGTTTGTATGCGTGTATAACACCATTAATTTGCAGAATTTGGAATCCTGTGCCTTCACCCTGTGTGTTCTGACTCATAATGCCATATACACCACTTGCACTTGTTGGTCTATACCAAAATTCTATGGTTTCTGTTGAACTTAAGATTGAACTACGATAACTTGTATCCAGAAAATCATCTGTGCCATCAAATAGAGCACTTGCACCACCAAATTGACTTTGTGCTGTGTCTATCTGTGCATTGCCTATTGCAGTTAAACCAACGGGACTTCTACCTGTGCCGTTGTCATCACGGAAGTCTGTGCTACCATCTGTGCCATCTGCGTGTAGTAATAACAAGGTGTTAGCATCGTTTGTGAAAGGTGCTGTGGGTGCTGTAAAACTTGTGGTATATCTTATTGTGTCACTAATTCTAAATTCGTCATAGTAGCATTCGTGATTATTGGAACTGGCATACCAATGTGCAATCCATATCCTGTTTAAACTTGCTGTCCAATCCGTAAATGTATATCCAGATATATCAACTTCTTCTTCTAAATCACCATCTATAAACAGTCTTGCATAACCGCCTATTTCCATACACACTGCAAGATGATGCCAATTTGTATCTTCGTGATCATTTGCTGTAGAGTTAATACGAGTGACACTTGCTCCTATGTTGTCTTTGATATTAAGACTCCAATCATTAAGCACATAATTATAGGTCACAAACCACTCACCATTACCATAACCTGTGCTTGGTCTGTTATGGACAAACATACAACTTTTGCTTGACGGAACACCGTCAAACCTATACCAGCCTTCAACAGTAATTGCTGAAGGATTGCTTGGAAGATATGCTAAAACACCATCACCACCTGTGCCATCTACATAAAAACTTGTGCCGCCAAATTGACTTTGTGCTGTGTCAATGTCTGCACCGCCAAGTCCTACAAGACTTGATTCTGCTCTAACACCATTGTCATCTTCAAAGAATGTGCTGCCATCTGTGCCGTTCATATGTAGCAATAGTTTTGTGTTGTCGTCATTGACAAAAGGTGCTGTTGGTGGTGTAAAGGCGGCGGTGTATCTTGCTGAGTTTGAAACACGCAATTCGTCAATGTGTCCATCTAAAACATTGATATCATTCATATTAGCACCAATAGTCAGTTTTGAAGATGCTTGGTAATCTGTGCTGTCTGTATAATTACCGCCTTGCTGTGTCCCATCAACATATAACTTTGTAGTTCCTGAACTTCTAACAACAGCAAGATGATGCCAAGTGTCTGCACTTATTACGACGCCAGTTGTTATTTTATCTGCACCTGATACAAAATAACGAATATCACCAGGAGTGCCAATGCCGTGGTATATTAACGGATAAGCACCATTTGATCCAGGACGAGCATCAAATGTCATATATCCATTTGCACTTGGTAAATTTTCAAATCTTGTCCAATATTCAATAGTAAAATCTCCAGTTCCTAATGCAGGAAATGTTGTTGAACGAAGATAATCACCTGTGCCATCAAATAGAGCACTTGCACCACCAAATTGACTTTGTGCTGTGTCTATCTGTGCATTGCCTTCTGCACTTACGCCAACTTTTTTGCGGATGACTTCTGCTTCTACCGCAACTTCAAAGTT
>Ga0222719_10002901_pt1 | contig 15395 bp, 13 predicted proteins | sample C33_34DmetaG_FD_165039 | JGI IMG/M metagenome (GOLD analysis project Ga0222719, IMG submission 165039) | Estuarine water microbial communities from San Francisco Bay, California, United States - C33_34D | ecosystem: Environmental > Aquatic > Marine > Unclassified | place: USA: California...
ATTGCGTTTGTCCAACTGTCACAGACCCTATTAATGCAGAGGTTCTTTCTGTAGAAAATAAAAAAGCTAAAATAATAGCAAGCTTTGGAGTGGGTTTTAATCATATAGATTTAGATGCAGCAAAAAAAGAAAATTTAGTTGTGACAAATACGCCAGAAGTTCTAACAGACTGCACGGCTGACATAGCGATGACGTTATTATTAAGTGCAGCAAGAAGAACTAGTGAGGGTGAAAGAGAACTAAGAGCTGGAAAATGGGCTGGATGGAGACCTACACATCTACGAGGTACGCAAGTAACAGGTAAAACTTTAGGGTGCATAGGCTTTGGAAGAATAGCCCAAGCTACAGCTGATAGAGCTCATTTTGGTTTTGGAATGAAAATTATATTTTCTGATCCATATATGCCTTCAGATGAAGTTATTAATAAATATAATGCTACGCCATGTTCGAGTGTTGAGGAAGTTTTAGAAAAAGCTGATTTTGTTTCTATTCATTGTCCTGGCGGAGAAAGCACTTACCATCTAATGAATAAAGAAAGAATTGGAATGATGAAAAAAGGTGCTTATTTAATAAACTCTGCAAGAGGCGATGTAATTGATAATGATGCTTTAATTGAAGCATTGAAAAATAAAACTATCGCTGGAGCAGGCTTAGATGTATTTGAAGGCGAACCTGAGTTGAATCCTGGATTTTTAGACTGCGAGAATGCAGTACTACTTCCTCACTTAGGTAGCGCATCCACTGAGACAAGAATTGCAATGGGGATGAGAGTGCTTGAGAACATGGAAGCTTATTATAGTGATAAAGAACCTGGTGATAGGGTGGCTTAAAAAATATCTTTTATGTGGTAAAATTAAAAGCTAGTGTTTACTAGCTTTTTTTTTGTCTAAAATACATTAATCTCTCTTAGAAATTTCTTTTTCAATTTTTGTAATCACAATTTTAATATCTGAAATCTCTGCAAATGCTTCCATATTTTGTTTAACTAAATTAATATTTGCTTGGGATAGTTGCAACTCTTTATTATATTTTCCTATGCTAGTAGTATCATTTTTTTTATCTTTAACTAACCTAGAGTAAAACTTTTTGCTATCTTCTGTTTCATGAAATGCACTCATCATTGCAAGATATGCGGATCCTAAACGAAAATCATACGCTTTGTAGTCTCTCAAATTTTTAACTAACGGCCTATTATCTTCTATTATATTTTTAAAAGTACTTTTAAAACTTAGTAATGTATTTTCAATTTCTCTATTTACATTATATTCATCAATTATTTCATCAATAACTCTTGTGATTTGAATTCTTACATCGTCATATTCTAGCAAAGCATCTAATAATTTTTTTTCCATACTTTTCTTAGACTCAAATTTATTAACTTTACTCTTATCCAGATAATTTTTAAGAATTAGTTTAGTTTTTTCAAGTTCTTTAGTATCCATATTTTCAATGTTATATGAATATTTTGAAATATAATTTGAATCTATTACAGGATGAGGTTCATCTGTTCCAGAATTTGAGTTAATAGATAATAATAATGTAATAATAAAAAATATATATTTCATGGCTTCCTAATATGTTAAAAAGTTATTTTATCAGAATTTATAATCATAAGTTTATCATATAATAAGTCAGAAAATGAGTATTCTATGCCGCCTTCTCCTTCTCCAGAATGTTTTATACCTCCAAATGGCATCCAGTCTACTCTAAATGCAGTTTGCTCATTAATGAAAACACTTTTAGCATCAAGTTTTTCGTAACACAGCATTGCTGTATCAATATTTTTTGTAAATACAGATGCTTGAAAAGCATACTTATCATTATTTGCCTTATTAATTGCATTATCTATATTATTATAACTATATACACACAGAACAGGTCCAAAGATTTCATGAGTGCTTATTTCTGAATCTTCTTTTGGGTTTTTAATGACTGTACATTCATAAGTAGTTTTGTTTTTAGCTTTACCGCCACATACTAACTCTGCGCCTTCTTTTACAGATTTCTTAACTATTTTATCAATTCTTTTTACCTCAGATGGCCTAATTAATGGCCCTACATCTGTTTTTATATTTCTTGGGTCACCAACTTTTATCTTTATAATTTCTTTTTTTATCAAATCTATAAATTCATCCATTAGTTCATCATGTACAATTATTTTTTGTATTGATACGCATACTTGTCCCGCATGATAAAATGCACCTCTCAATATTAATGGTAGTATTTTTTTTAAATTAGTATCTTTATCAATTATTACCGATCCGACACCCCCATGCTCCATTGCGCTTTTTGCTCCAGGTGGAAGAATAGACTTTAATTTCCAGCCAACTTTAGAACTTCCAATAAAAGAAAAAAAAGAAATTCTTTCATCGCTAACTAATTTTTGAGTAATTAAATGATTTTTAATATTTACCATTTGGCAAAATTCTTCTGGCAAGCCAGATTTTAAGAATAATTTTATAAGCTCATAACATGATATGGGTGTATCAAGTGATGGCTTAATGATAATTGGACATCCAGCTGCTATAGCTGGCCCTACCTGGTGCACGATTAAGTTTAAAGGATGATTAAAAGCACTAATAGCTAAAACTGGCCCAACTGGATATTTTCTTGTAAATGCTATTTTGTTGATTGAAGCATTATTAATATTCATAGGTATTTCTGTTCCATGAGATTTTTTTAATGCTTCTGCACATAACTCTAAGCCATTTATTGCCCTTTCAACTTCAATTTTTGCATCTTTTAAAGGCTTCCCACCCTCTAGTGATATCATATCTGCAAATTTTTTTGAGTTCTTAGAAAGCTTTTCTTTACATTTTTTTAATATCTCTAATCTTTTGATTTTACTAAGATGATTTTTATTATTTAAAAAAGCCTTTGCTGAAATGTTGAGTATCTTATCTACATCTTTATTAGAAATACATTCTACCTCTCCAATTTTTTTTAAATCCCATGGTGAGTATAAATCAACATACGATGGATTTTTTATTTTCACAGGCGTAATATTTTTAATTTTTTTAGAAATCATATGTATCCTCTAGTGTATCTAAAAAATTAGTTAATTTTTCATTTTCAGAATAATCTATTGGTATTACAAATAATGTTGGACCTTTTAGTTTGCTAGTCTCATTTAGTCTTTTAGTTATTTTTGAACTATCATCCTCATAAATATAATTCCAATTAAATGACTGGGCTAACTGTTCCCACTGGGGATTATCAAAGTCGAGCTCTGTTGACTTGCCAAATTGAGCCTGCTGCTTCCATTTTATTAAACCATATGATTTATCTTCCCAAACTATTGCTACAAAATTAGACTCTAATCTTTTTGCAGTTTCCATTTCTTGCAAATTCATTAAAAATCCTGCGTCACCACATATAGCAAATATTTTTTTACTATTATTAGTTAAAGAAGCTGCAATTGCTGCAGGTAATGCGTAGCCCATTGAGCAAAATCCATTTGGTATTATACATGTGTTTGGTTCATAGCACGGGTAGTGCCTTGCTATCCACATTTTATGAGCCCCTACGTCTGATATCAAAATATCGTCTTTACTTAAAAATTTTCTTAAGTCATAAAGAAATTTTTGGGGTTTAATAATTCCCTTTTTTTTATCATGGTTATATATTTCATTGTCTTTTTTCAAAGCATCTCTTATCTTTTTTACATATTGAAAATCGTAAGACTTTATTCCATTTTCATCAATTATTTTATTTAATACGGATAAAGAATGAGCTAAATCACCAACTATCTCTACTTGTGGAATATAGTATTCGTCAATTTCGGCAGCTTCAAAATCTATATGTATAATCTTTGATTTTACATTTCTATTCCATAATTTAGGATGATATTCAACCATATCGTATCCTAACGTGATTACAAGATCAGAATTTTTAATTGCTATATCTCCAAAATCAACAGCCCCTAAACCTACTGTCGATAAACAATATTCTGATTTGCAATCAACTGCTCCCTTGCCCATAAATGTTGTAACGACTGGTATATTAGTTCTTTCACAGAATTCTCTTAACTGTCTTGATGATCTTTTTCTTATAGCGCCATTTCCAGCAATAAGTATTGGTGAATCTGCCTCATTCAAAATTTTAAATGCTTTATGTATGATAGCGTCTTCTGCTATAGATCTTCTATACGAAAAAGATTTTAATGGCTTAGCCTCAACATCTAATTTTGCTATATCTTCAGGCAATTCAATATGAACAGCTCCTGGCTTTTCTAATGTTGCAAGCCTTACAGCTTTTCTTACCATCTCTGGTATTGTATTAGGATTTCTAACTGTAGTTGTCCACTTAGTAACAGGCTTAAACATTCCGCATACATCCATGATCTGATGCGATTCTTTATGCAATCTATCAGAAGAGCCTTGGCCAGTTATAACAAGTACAGGGGAATGATCCATGTTTGCATCTGCTACACCAGTAAGCAAATTTGTTGCTCCAGGACCAAGTGTACTTAGACAACAAGATAGTCTGCCAGTTAATTTACCATAAGATTCGGCCATAAAAGCCGCTCCCTGTTCATGTCTTGTTAGAATAAATTTTATCTTGCTAGAATCATGCAGGGACATTAAAAAATCTGCATTCTCTTCTCCAGGAACTCCAAAAATATACTCAATACCTTCATTTTCAAGACACTTTACAAATAAATCAGAAGTCTTCATATTCATCCATAATATATAAGAGTTATATATAGTATAATGAAAATATGAATAATATGAATAGAAAAATAAAGATGATTCTTTTAGTAATTATAACTACATTAGTGACCATATCATGTGATCAAAATGTAGGCAAAAGAAATATGGAAGAAAGAATTAACTCTGATAACAAAAGATAATGCAAATAGATAAATTAAATAAATACATAAATAATTTTATTGGAAATGATAATTTTTCTGTAAGTAAAATAAAAGGTGATGCTAGTAATAGAAAATACTACAGAGTAAGATCCAAAAAAAGAAATTTAATTTTAATGGATAGCAGCTTAGAGAAAAGAAATTATAATAATTTTTTGAAATTTACTGAAATATTTAAAAAAAATAAAATTTGCATTCCGAAAATTTTAAATAAAAATTTAAATAAAAAATTTCTTGTTATGGAAGACCTAGGAAATAATTTAATATATGATAAAGCAAATAAAATTAAAGCTGATGAAATATATAAAAAAGCGATTTTTAATATTATAAAAATCCAGGAAATAAAGAATAGAAATATTAAAAAATATACAAAAGAAAAGTATTTTAAAGAAAGTTTCTTATTTTTAGAATGGGTTCTCAAGAAATTTTTATTATTAAAAGTTTCAAAAAAAGATAGTAAAAAATTATCAGATGCTCTTAATTTTATAGTAGATAATATTGAATATAAAAATTTTAAATTGGTTCATAGAGACTATCATTCAAAAAATTTATTTTATAAAAATAAAAAAATAGTTATTATTGATTATCAAGATGCCCTGTATGGATCACCCTTGTATGATCTTGTCTCGATTATAAATGATTGCTATAGAGATATAGGTAAATCAAGCAAAAATCAGTTTCTCAAACTATTCTTATCTTTTTATAACGAGTATAATTTAAAAAAGTTTTCTGAGGATGAATTATTGCATAATTATCATCTGATTACTGCTCAACGTCATCTTAAAGCTTCAGGAATATTCTGCAGATTAAGTGTTAGAAATAATAGACATAATTACTTACAACATCTTTCTAGAACTCTTAATTATATAGTTAATGCTAGTTCTAATTATGGTAATCTAGAAATTATTAATATGTATGCAAAAGAGGTTCTAGAGATTATAAATGAAAGCGATTATTCTAGCCGCAGGCAAAGGTGAACGTTTTGGCGATATTACAAAAATTATACCAAAGCCCTTAATAAAATTAGGCGAACTTTCTCTCATAGAGCATAATATTTTATTATTAAAAAAGTTCGGTTTTACTGAGTTAGTTATCAATGTATCTTATCTATCCAATATGATTATTGAATACTTGGGATCGGGTGACAAGTATAAAGTTAATATTAATTACTCTATTGAATCACCAGAACCACTTGAAACAGGCGGAGGAATACAAAATGCTCTTCCTTTGCTTGGAAACACCCCCTTTTTAGTAATAAATTCAGATATTTATACTAATTGCAAATTATCAGATATTAAAATTAACGATGATGATCTTGCTTCAATAGTAATGGTAGAAAATCCAGATCATAATATATATGGAGACTTCTCTTTAGATAATAATAGAGTTACATTTAGCAATAAAAACAATATGACATATTCAGGCATTGGGATTTACAGACCAGAAATATTTACTAATGAAAAAGTAAAAAAATATAAATTGATTGATATACTGGAAAAGCAAATTAAAAATAATAAAATTTCTGGATTAAAACACGAAGGTATATGGCATGATGTTGGTGATGTAAAAAAACTAAAAAATGTGAATAATTTATTTTTTAATAATTGATTTCCAGCTTTTATTTTTTTTAATAATTTTTAACGCATTATTTAATAATGATTTGCCAGGCTCTTTTTTGTACCAAGTAGAAAGACCTGATGGATGCGGTAATGATACAATTTCTGTTTTTATATTACCTTTTTTATAAATGATTTTTTTTCCAACCACATCATTGAGTTTTTCAAATTCTAAGAATTGAGATATGGCTAATTTTCCAACTGGAATTATTAATTCTGGTCTCAAGTAATTAATCTCATAATTCAACCAATTTGAACATTTTTTTATTTCACTTTCTGTTGGCACTCTATCACCAGATCCAGAAGCATTCTTTCCTGGGTAACACCTACATACTGCGGACATGTATATATTTTCTCTAAACTTTTCTTCAGTGATGCCAATTGATGAAAACCACTTAAACATATTCTTTCCAGCTGTCCATGCAAAAGGTTTTTTTAGATCACCTTCTTTAATACCTGGTGCTTGACCAATTAATATAATTTTTGACTTTACTGGATTCCCAACTATTGGATTTCCTTCCATATCCTTGCATTTTTTGCATTTTAGTAAAGATTTTTGATGTGCAACTATACTATCCACTTAAACAAGGTACTTTATGAAGATATTATAAAGTTCTTTTGTTATATCACCACACAAACCTTTATTTATATCTTTCTCATTTAAACATGTAATTGGCAATATTCCTTGCGTTGAATTTGTGATAAAAATTTCATCAGATTCAAATAGCTCATCTTCTGAGAAATTTTCTATGATAATTTTATAATTATTTTTTTTAATCACCTCATCGATTACAAATGAACGAGTGACTCCAGGAAGAATAAGATTGCTTTTTGGGGATGTTTTGATAACGTTATTTTTAACAATAAATACATTACTAGAGCACCCTTCAGTAATAACATTATTTCTAATTAATATAGCCTCAAACGCTCCCTCGTTATAAGCTAAAGTTTTAGCATAAGTATTAAATAGCAAAGAAATAGATTTTATATCGCATTGTTTCCATCTTTTGTCTTCTAAGGTTATAGCTTTTTTACCAGAAATATTTCTTTCTACTAAATTAGTTATTTCAGAATAAAACATGCAAACGCTAGTATTATATTTTTTTGTAGCAGCATGCTCTCTCATAATTCCATCTTTAGTATTTTCTGGAACACCTCTTGTTACCTGAATATATAAATAAAAATTTTCAAATTCACAATTTTGAAGAAGATTATCAATATTGCTGAACCATTCTTTTTTTGTATAAGGATTATTAATACCAATCATACCTAGGCTTTCTGTTAACCTAGAATAGTGCTCATCAATTAAAAACGGTTTGGAGTTAAAATATGGTATTAATTCATAAATACCATCTGAGAACAAATATCCCCTATCAAAAATAGAAACTTTTGCATCCAAGTCATTCTTAATTGAGCCATTTAAAAAAACTTTATTTTTCAATTTAATCTTCTATAAAAAAATTAGCAATAAAATCATATGTTTTTCTATATAAATTTCCTTCTTCAACTCTTTTGAGAGCATATATCTTCTCTGAAGATATCACATTGCCTTTGACTATAAAATCAACAGATCCTAAATGTTGGTTAATTCTAATAGGAGCTTCAATTCTGGATAACAGATTTATTTTTGGCGTTACTTTTTCATCTTCATGCTTAAGTAGTGTAATAAATATATCTCTATTAAATCCAATATCAATATATTTTTGCTCTCCATTCCATACTCTTTCCTTAGCTATTATTTTATTCTTTTGAAAATATTTTTTTGTTGTGAAATTTCTAAAGCCAAATTTAAAGAGTGTTTTTGTATATTTAAATCTATCTTTTGAGCTTTTAGCCCCAAATAATATAGAAACAAATCTTGTGTTATCAATTTGTGCTGATGCGGCTAAACAATACCCTGCCGAGCTTGTGTGACCTGTTTTTATTCCATCCGCATAATCATATGTTGTTAATAATCTATTTCTATTTGGCTGAGATATATTATTGTATGTATATTTTTTTTGAGAGAATCTTTTATATTGCTCTGGGAAATCTAATATTAATCTTTGTGATAAAATTGCTAAATCTCTTGCTGATGTATAATGGTTTTTATCAGGCATGCCTGTAACATTTTGAAAATTTGTATTTTTTAATCCCATGTCTATAGCAAGTTTATTTAACATGGTCACAAAAAATTCTTCGCCGCCAGCAACGTGTTCAGCAAGCGTTACACTTGCATCATTTCCTGATTGCACTATTACACCCTGAATCAAATCTCTAATTTTAACTTTTTTACCAACTTCAATAAACATTCTTGAGCCAGGCATTTTCCATGCCTTTTTACTTACTACAGCATAATCATCTTCACTGATATACTTTGACTCTAAAGATTTAAAAACAAGATATAAAGTTCCTATTTTCGTTAAGCTTGCGGGCTCAACTTTTTTATCAATGTTTTTTCCTGCAATTATTGAGCCTGTTCTAACATCCATAAGTGCATAGCTTGTTGCTTTAATATCCGGAACTGCGAAAGGGTAGTTTTCTGACGCATATGCTGGGTTAACTGCAAAAGTAAATATAAAAATTAGACTTATTATAATTTTATGCATTATGCTCCTATGATTAATATATTTTAATTTTAATATTGTATCACCTGAATCTATTTTTAAAAATCAATAATTAATAGTTATTTTTTTTAACGTCGATTGCCTCAACTAATACCCGCGCTGTTCCTTGTTTTATAAAATCAAGCTTTTTTGCAGCTGCATAAGATAGATCGATGATTCTTCCTTTTTTAAATGGCCCTCTATCATTTATTCTTACTATTAATGATTTGTTATTACTCAGATTTGTAACTTTGGCATAACATGGGATTGGTAAGCTTTTATGTGCGGCTGTTATATTATACATATTATAAACTTCGCGTGTTGAGGTTAACTTTCCATGAAATTTTTTTCCATACCAAGATGCTATACCTTTTTCTGAATAACCCACGTGCGTTTGTAAAGTCTTATATTTTATTCCAAAAACTTTGTAAGTTTTTGGATTTCCATATTTACTATATTTTTCTATTTTGGGTATTACTTTCTTCGAAGTATAATTTTCTTTATAGTTTTTTACATTATCTCTTTTGATTACTGTACAACCAGTAAATATTAGGGAGATTATAATTATATGGATTAATTTCATTTGTTTTGGGATATCTTCTCACTTAGTTCTGAAACTACCATGGCATAAAATGTGCTTGGGTTATAAGACATTATAACTTTAAAATTTTTATATCCTAGTTTGTATTCTTTATTTTTTTTACTAAGCAATATTAAGTATTTTTTTCCTGAATTTAAATTATTGCCTTTAAGAATTTTTTTTAATCTAGTATTTTCTATTGAAACAGTTTTTACGTCACCATCTTTAAAAATATCATTTACATACACGTCTTTAATTTTTATTTTAGAGTAGATAGCTTCATTTTTTTTCCAACCATTCTTAACGAGATAATTTGCGATACTTGCATAGATATCATATTTATCATTCCAAAGATCAACTTTTCCATCTTTGTTATAATCAACTCCAAGCTTTATATAGCTTTCTGGCATAAATTGTGGCGCGCCCATAGCGCCAGCGTATGAGCCATACAAACTATTAAAATCTAATTTATTCTGATAAGTTAATACTATAAAGTATATTAGCTGAGCTTTAAAATATTTTGACCTTCGTGGATGCTGCAAAGCTAGCGTTGCAAGAGAATCAAGAACTTTTACTCTACCAGTACCTTTGCCATAATTAGTTTCAACCCCTAAAAATGCTACTATTACTTCTGAAGGTACACCATATTTTTTTTCAATTTCTTGTAATATTTTATAATTCTTTTTATGGTATGCAACTCCCTCTTTAATCCTTTTTTGTGTAATAAATATTTTTTTGTATCTTTCCCATGTAGCTTTTCTCTCAACTGCATTACTCATAGAATCTAAAGTTTTCTTACGAAATTTTATTTCCTGAAAAACAGTATCTATGTAATTAGAATTTATATTATGTTTATTTATAAGAATAGATTTAATCTCTTTGATTTCTGAATTGTACTTTTCTAAAATTTTATTTTCTTCCGCATAAGAAAGATTTACAATAAAAAAAATAAACAAAAATACTAAATATTTTGTATTGTCTAAAATCACTTAATTTCTCCTATTTACAGAAAATATTATACCAAAGGCTATAAAAATTGATAATAAGGAACTGCCACCTAAGCTCAATAGTGGTAACGTAACTCCTACTACAGGCAAAACGCCTATGGCCATTGAAATATTTGTAATAATCAACAATATGAATATTGATGTTATACTTCCTGCGATAATTTTCGAAAAATAATTTTTTGCGTTTCCTACTATATGTATACATCGAGCTATTAATATTAGATAAAATAAAAATAATATTAATATTCCTATAAATCCGAATTCTTCCGCAAAAACTGCAAAGATAAAATCAGTGCCTCTTTCTGGAAGAAACTCAAGCTGCGATTGTGTTCCATTTAAAAAACCTTTTCCAAATAAACCGCCGGAGCCCACTGCAATTTTAGATTGTATAATATGATAACCAGATCCTAATGGATCAGATGTAGGATCGAACATAGTCATAACTCTTTGTTTTTGATATGGAAGAAGAAAAAATTTCCACATAACAGGAATTATTATAACTAATGACCCTAAAAGATAAGCGATATGCTTTTTTTTAATACCGCCTAAGAATATTGTAATTCCTCCGCACAATAATATTATTAATGAAGTTCCTAAATCAGGCTGCTTTATAATAAGCAAAATTGGCAAGAATATAATTAAGAAAGAAAACAAAAGTTTTTTTAAGTCAAAATTTTTATATTCATCTAAAGATAAAAACCAAGCAAGCATTAAAGGGACAGCTATTTTTAAAATTTCTGAAACTTGAAAAGAAAATCCAAAAAAAACTATCCATCTTTTTGCACCTTTTGAATCATGACCCCAAAGTATCGTTATCACTAATAAAAAAATACACACGATATATATATAAGGAGCAATCATTTTTATATGATTAATATTAATTGAGCCAATCATAAACATAAGAATGAAACAGAAGCCTAATCTTGTCCCTTGCCTAAATACCAAGTCAATGTCTTGATTTGTAGCACTATACAATAGGATCAAACCAAAAAAAGATATACAAATTATTGATAAAAATAATGTTGTATCTGTAATTCCAAAAAAATTTTTATTATTCAATATCTTTCTCTTATCTCATCAAGGTAGTAATTTATAATTTTGTTACTTATCGGTGCAGCATATTTACTTCCACTTCCTGCATTTTCAATAATTGTTGCTATCACTATCTCAGGATTTTCTTTTGGCGCAAAACCTATATAAAGCGAGTGATCTTTTAAATGATCAGGAATATTGTCTTTTTCTCTTTCATTCGTTTTTTGCGAAAGCGAGTAAACTTGTACGGTTCCTGTTTTCCCTGCAATATTATTTTTTTTATTTTTTGTTGTCCAATAAGCTGTTCCATTTTTTTGATTTACAACTTTAAACATAGCTTCGGTAATCATTTCCCAATCATCTGAATTAATATTATTTTTTAGAAAAAATTCTCTTTCTTTTATTTTATTATTTTTTTTTATCTTTAAATTTTTATTTAGCTTTGGTATAAATATTTCCCCTTTGTTTGCAATTATACTTGTTGCATATGCTAATTGAATCGGAGTAGTTAAAAAATATCCTTGCCCAATCCCTGTTATAACAGTATCTCCTTTTGTCCATTTGTCCCCAATATTTTTATTCTTCCATTCCTTTGATGGTAAAACTCCAAATGATTCATATGGCATATCTATACCCGTCTTCTCCCCAAAAGAAAAATACTCAAAAAAGTTTTCTATTTTATCTATTCCAAGTCTATCTGCTAACATATAAAAGTATACGTCGCATGATTGAATAATAGCCTTTTGCATATTTACCATCCCGTGACCCTCTTCCTTCCAGTCTCTAAATCTTCTTGAGCTATTTGGAAGTTGATAATATGGTCCAGCATAATATTCTTTTTCTGGATCCATTATTTTGTTCTGTATACCATTTAAAGCTACAATTGGTTTTATTGTGGATCCTGGAGAATATAAACCGTTTATAGATCGGTTAAACATAGGGCTTTTTAGTTTTTTAATCTCTTCATCATTATTAACACTAAATTTCCAGAGCTTTCTATTGGGATTTATTGACGGTACACTCACCATTCCTAAAATTTCGCCATTTTTTGGATTCATAACGACCGATGAACCTACATAGTCGGAAAGCATAGAATACATGTATTTTTGAAGTTCCACATCTAAAGTAAGATGAATATCTTGCCCTGGAGAAGGCCTTTTTTCGTCTATGTCTCTTACCTGCCTTCCCCTAGCATTAATTTCAACATGCTTTGATCCTGGCTCACCATGAAGTATATTTTCATAGTATTTCTCAATACCAGTTTTACCAATATACTTGCTACCCTTATATTTTTTTTTATTTAATTTTGATAAATCTTTTTTGTCAATATAACCAACATTACCTATTACATGATTTGTTATTTTTTCATAAGGATATCTTCGCAATAAACTTGCTGTAACATCCAAACCATCATATTTGTATCGAATAGACAAAATTTTTGCTATTTCTGCATCTGATAAATTATTTTTTAATGTGACCACATTGTGATGCGAATATTTCGATTTTTTCTTAAAGAAAATATTTATTTCCTCTTTAGTTAAACCAATCTCTTCGTCAACTGCTGTGATGATTTTTTTGATATTTGTAGCTTCTTTAATGTTAATTTCAACTGAATATAAAGAGGAATTATCTGCAAGAACCATGTTATTTCTATCATATATTATTCCTCTTCTTGGTGGAATTTCAATATGCTTTATTCTATTTGTTTCAGATAGTGTTTCAAAGTGCTCATAACTTATGACTTGTAGAAAATATAGCCTACCTATTAATAAAATTGTTAAAATAAGCAAGATAGATATTAAGACAGAAAGTCTTTTTTCAAACAACTTCTCGGTATTTACTCTACTAAAATCTAAAAATGATCTTCTCAAATTATTTCCTCTTTTTTTTAAAAAAGAAATATTATTAAAATTTTATATTAAATTTTTTAATAACCAATTCTTTTAAGTCATCCATGATTAAGTAAAAACATGGTAAAACAATTAATATTAATATAGTAGCAAATAATAAACCAAAACCTAAACTTACTGCCATTGGGGATAAAAACTTAGTTTGGCCAGTTGCAAAAAATATTAGAGGTGATATTCCTAAAAATGTTGTCACAGAGGTTAAAATAATTGGTCTAGCTCTTACTTTGCATGCCCGCATAGTAGCTTCTATTTTATCTTCTCCATCCTTTCTTAATTTTTTTAAGAAATCTATCAAGATTAAAGAATCGTTCACTACTATGCCAATTAAAGCTAGCAGGCCTATAACTGATAAAAATTGAAGATTATATCCAAATATTATATGACCTAAAATAACACCAACTACAGCGAATGGAATTGAAAATAAAACGACAAGTGGATCTAAAATTGTTTTAAACAAAACCGCTAAAATAAAAAATATAATCCCTAAAGATATAACTGCTGTTTTTTTCATATCTGCAAAATTCTCTCGGCTTCTTTTCTTACTTCCAAGATACATATAATCGTATGATGAATCTTGCTTGAAAATATTCTCATATTTTTTATCAAAAATAGCAGTCACTTCTAAAGGAGTAATTATATTTGGATCAACATCAGCACTTATTTTAGCAAGTCTCTGGCCATCCCTTCTTCTTACTGTGTTCATCCCTCTAGATACTTCTATGTCTGCAACTTCTGCTAAGTAAATAGTCTTGCCTGACTGCAAAACGATAGGTAATTGATAAAGTTTACTGCTATCGTTCCTGTATTTTTCTGAATATATTAATCTTACCGGCACACGCTCACCATTTAAATTAAAATAAGCTGCCTCTAAACCTAGAAACCCTGTTCTAACTGACTCTGCAATATCCGCTTGCGTTAAACCTAACTCTTTTCCTCTATCATTTAGTTGATATTTAAACTCAACCTTGCCTGGATCTTGGTCTTGCTCAATATCTTTAACGCCGTCAATACTAGATAAAAAGTCTTCAATTTCTTTTGCGTATTTTGTAAGTCTTTTTTGATCTTGCCCAACAATTCCAATAACAATATCAGACCCACCTGGACCACCGGAAGCTTTCTTAACAGATAGTTTTTGCAAACCTGATACTGAAGAAAGTTTTTTTCTTAAAATATTAATTATCTCTTTCTCACTTCTATCTCTTTTACCATAACTATCAAATGATAAGTTAAATAATGGTGTTACAACATAGTCAACAAATCCTTGAGGGCTACTTTTTTTCAAACTTACCACAATTTGAATATACTGACTTCCTAGATCAAACCGACTGAAATCTTTAAAACTAACACCTACATTCGTATATAGTGACTCTAGTTCATTATCACCAAGCTCTTTTAAAATAATTTCTTCTAATTTTATAGCTAACTTTTCACTATCTCTTACGCTGCTTGTAATGGAAGCCTCCCCATTTATAAAGAATTGTCCACTATCAACTTTTCCAAATTGATAATAAGGAATCCTTGTTACTGCAAACGTTATAATCACGATAAGAACGCCTACTGTAATACTTGAGACTAAATATCTATTTTTAATACATTTTTCTAGGTAATTACTATAAATTAATAATGCTTTGTTCCATTTCTCTTTTGTAGAACTTGTTTTTTCTGGCTTTTTAAGAAAACTTGCGCAATGTGAAGGAAGCACAATAAATGCCTCCATTAGAGATCCAAGTAAAGCAACAGTAACGACTAAAGGGATAACTTCAATAAATTTCCCTAAAGTTCCGGAAATACTTAG
>Ga0222719_10002902_pt1 | contig 15394 bp, 14 predicted proteins | sample C33_34DmetaG_FD_165039 | JGI IMG/M metagenome (GOLD analysis project Ga0222719, IMG submission 165039) | Estuarine water microbial communities from San Francisco Bay, California, United States - C33_34D | ecosystem: Environmental > Aquatic > Marine > Unclassified | place: USA: California...
TATGCTTCTGCGAAAGCAAGAATATAGGAATGTGGAAGCACTTCACCAAACACAGAGAAGGTTTTAGCCACGTTTTTGCTATTAGATTTGATACTAAACACGATATATGGACAAAATATGAGTTTAGTACGCATGGCTTTAAGTTTGAGAACTACAAAGACGATGATGCTGATTTGCTGTGGGCAAATATGATGAACTATTGGACTTGTTTGGAAGTAGAAGTACAAAACAAGCCGATTTATATGCCAAGGCTTATGTATTGTGTGTCTTTCATTAAGCATATCGTTGGTTTAAGGAAGTTTTGGGTATTAACGCCATATCAACTCTATTGTGAATTGCTTAATAATGGTGCTGTACTCATGTTTGATAAAAAAGGAGATACTAATGGGTAGTGTTTTTTCAAAACCCAAGATGCCCGGCAAAACACCAGAGCAACTTGCGGCTGAACAAGCTGAAAAAGACAGATTGGCTAAATCTGAAGCTGAAGATGAACGCCGTAAGAAAGAAGCGGAAGACAGAGCTAGACAAAATTTAGTTGGTCGCAGGTCATTGCAAGAAGCTGGTATGGAAGGCTATACAGGTTATCGCAGGAAACAAATGGGTGCGGCACAGCCTACATCGGCTGGCGGCTCTATGGGTACTTCCGTTACTGGAATTTAAGGAGCTAATATGTACGGTGCAGGACAAGGTGACGGCAATCCAACCGTTTCTGGTGGTGACGCAAAGCAAGAGCTGAAACGTGTCATGGACAGATACAAAAAGGCCAAGGGTCGCTGGAACTCTTGGTCAGATTTGTGGGAGGAAATTTATGATTACGTTATTCCTCATCGTGAGAGCTTCTTTCAGGAAAGCAGTGCAAATCGTAGAACAGAGAATATCTATGACGAAACTGCTGTTGTTGGTCTTCCTAAGTTTGCTAGTCGCCTACAACTTGGTTTTTTTCCTCCTAATGGTCGTGCATTTAGACTCGCCCCCGGTCCTGAGTTTCCAAACGAACTAAGAAGCAAGTCTTTAGATGAAGAACTAGATAGGATTACAGACCTAATTCACGAAGGTTTGCGTAATTCTAACTTTAATGCAGAGATGCATGAGGGTCTTCAGGACTTAGGTATTGGAACGATGAACCTTCTTGTAGAAGAGGGTCGTTTCCAAGGTGATTTACACTTTTCATCCGTACCTCCAACTAATTTGGCTTTGCTACCCGGTCGAATGGATGGTGTCTCCGATTGGTTCAGATGGAATAACAATATGGATATCACCGAAGTAAAGCATCGATATCCTAAAGCTAAATACTCTGAAAAGATGATGTCTGAGCAAAAGCGCAATCCTACTAGAAAGACTAAGATTGTTGAAGCTACTATTTATGATGAGACAAACAGATTTAAAGACGAATACACATATTACCTGATATCTGAGACAGATAACGAAATTCTTATAAAAGATACGTTTAAGGGTCGTGGGTCTATCCCTTGGATTACTACACGCTGGTCTAAGTCTGGTTTTGAAGTATGGGGAAGAGGTCCTGTTCTTCAGGCTATGCCAGCAATTAAAACATTGAACTTAACAGTACAGTTGATTTTAGAAAATGCTGAAATGGCTATTGCTGGTAGTTATATATATGATGACGATGGTGTATTTAATCCTGACAACATCACGATACAACCCGGAACTTTTATTCCTAGAAGTCCTGGGTCAACAATATCACCATTACAGAGTGCTGGTAGATTTGACGTAGCACAGCTTGTTTTAGACGATATGCGTAGAAATGTACGCAAAGCGTTGTTTATTGATGAGCTAGATACCAGACCTAATGCAAGAACACCACTTTCTGCGACAGAAGTATCTGAGAGACTAGCTGATGTAGCTAGAGACATGGGTGCTGTAGCTGGTCGTATGCAGAAAGAGTTTTTACAGCCGCTAGTAGAACGTGTTGTTTATATCTACAAGAAGCAGGGGCTGTTAGACATACCGAAGGTAGATGGCAGGGAATTGCGTATCGTCCCAGTCTCTCCACTCCTCAGAGCGCAAGACCAGCAAGACGTGTCTGATTTTGTACGCTTCCAACAGACAGTCGCTTCTACCTTCGGACCTGAAATAACTCCTATGCTTTACAATCAGGAATCTGTGATTAAGTACCTTGCCGCTAAGTTCGGTATTCAAGAGGAGCTTTTAGCTGAAGCAAGCCAAGTACAAGAGAATGTACAAACAATGCAACAGCTAATGCAAGCCCAGCAAGGGATGCCGCAACAATGAAGGAGAAGATAAATGTCTCAGTCGATGGTCGTGGATACAGCAAAGAAGTTGACAAAGACCTTAATAGTAAAGCCTATGGTCTATTCGGCTCAGGTATCGGAAAAGATTTTCTACATTACTTGGAGTCGCTCACAACGAATAACATATATCCTGCAGGGACTGGAATCGAAACTCTAGCCCATGCAGAGGGTGCTAGATGGATTGTCGCTATTATGAAAGCTAGATGTGAACAAGGGAGAAAACAGTCTGATGGCTAAACCAGCTAATCCAGCGTTGTATGCAAGAGCAAAAGCTATGGTTAAGAAAAGGGTTAAGAAATGGCCTTCTGCTTATGCGTCTGGTCAACTGGTACAGCAGTATAAGAAAATGGGGGGCAAATACAAATGAGCCTCACCAAATGGTTTGATGAGAAATGGGTAGATATATCCACAAAGAAAGATGGTAAGCATCCTAAGTGTGGACGGTCTAAAGGTGATGGTCGGAGTTATCCTAAATGCGTTCCCTCGTCAAAAGCGGCATCTATGAGTCCAGCCGCTAAGAAAAAAGCAGTGGCTCGTAAACGTGCTACCAACCCTAGTGGCGGTGGTAAGAAACCTACTTATGCGAGGACGTAATGGCTAAATCACCAGCTTGGCAACGTAAAGAAGGCAAGAACCCTGAAGGCGGTTTGAACGCTAAAGGTAGGGCTTCGTATAAAGGGGGCAAGTTAAAGCGTCCTGTATCTGCAAAGGAAGCTAAACGCTCTCCAAAAGCAGCCGCTAGACGTAAGAGCTTTTGTAAGCGGATGATGGGTATGAAAAAGAAGCTTACATCCAAAAAGACGGCTAATGACCCTAACAGCCGTATCAACAAAGCACTAAGGAAGTGGGATTGTTAAATGAGTGAAGAGGTAGAAGCACAAGTAGAAACCAGCGAAGTTCAGACTGGAGAGTCGGAGCAACTTCAGGAAACTACTCAAGAAAGACCTGATTGGCTTCCAGAGAAGTTTGACAGGCCAGAAGAACTTGCGAATAGCTATGGCGAACTAGAAAGAGCGTTTTATACACGCAAAGAAGAATTACGAAGTCAAATAGTAGAAGAGCTAAACCAAGAAGCTTCAAGCAATGCACCTATTAGCCCGGGTGACTATGAATTGCAGTTTGAAGCACCAGAAGGCATTGAGTACAGCGTGGCTGATGATGACCCAATGGTAGATTGGTTTAGAAGTACTGCACACAATTACGGTTTATCTCAGGATGAATTTAATGGTTTAATGAATGAATATATTCAGATTGATGCCATGAGAGGTCCTGATTGGAATCAAGAATCAGAATCATTAGGCGAATATGCTGAAAAGCGTTTAGAGCGTGTAGATGGGTGGGCGCACAATAATCTAAGCTCAGAAGCCTACAACGTATTTGCTAATGTTCCAGCATCTGCTGGCATGGTTCAATTGTTTGAAGAATTGATGGAACTGAATGGTCAGCCTCAGTTTAACATGACTTCAGACTCAGAGTTTCAAGAGCGTATCAGTCGTGAGGACTTAATGTCCATGCAAAACGACCCACGTTATTGGAAGGAGAAAGACCCAGCTTTTATCTCAAAAGTAAGAGCAGGGTTTGCTCAACTAGCAAGACAAAATGGATAATGTGAATTTTCTTATTTTGGCTTATATGAAACTGTGATTGTACTAGAAGGCCTTGACGCAAGGGATAATCGGAAACGACCCCAAGTAGATAGATAACCAGAAAGAACAAAACTTAACTGTAACTTGTAAAAGGAGGGTGTTATGGCAACACCAACAATTGATACCTCCTTTATCGAGGAGTTTGAATCTGGCGTCCACATGGCGTACCAGCGTCAAGGCTCTAAGTTGCGTGGTACTATTCGTACAGCTAACGGTGTAAAGAATAAGACCACCTTCCAAAAAATCGGTAAAGGTTTCGCTACTACTAAGGCTCGCCACGGTAACGTAGCACCAATGAATCTCGACCACACAAACGTCTCAGTAACCCTTGAGGATTACTTTGCTGGTGAGTGGGTGGATGATTTAGACCAACTGCGGATTAACCACGATGAAATGCTTGTCGCACAGCAGTCAGGTGCTTATGCACTAGGCCGCAAGACAGATGAGCTGATTCTGGCCGCAATGGACACAACTACCAATAGTCTTAACGAAACAACTAACGGTATTACACTGACATGGGCATTTAGCCTGATGGAAGCATTCGGTAACAACGATGTTCCTGATGATGGTCAGCGTTACTGTGTTGTTGGTTGGGAAAACTGGTCACAGTTGATGGACATCGATGAGTTCTCTCGTGCTGAATATATCGGTACAGAAAACTTGCCATTTGCTAACTCAATCACTGCAAAGCAGTGGCTGGGCTTTACATGGTTTCCGTTCTCAGGCCTAGACGAAGCTGGCTCTGGTAACGTAGACCGTAAGTGTTTTGCTTGGCACTCTTCAGCAGTAGGTCATGCAATTGGCTCAGATGTTTCATCAAACATGCAGTATCACAACGATAAGGACGCATACTTTGTTCTGAATAAGATGCAAATGAATGCTACCCTCATCGATGCAGATGCATGTTACGAACTGCAACTGAAGAAATAAGGAGAGGTTCTAATGGCACTCGTAATTGCAGACTTCACCTTAGTCAACTACTCAGGCAACGGCTTTCATATTTGGCACTACAAATCTACTGCCGATGCTCTGAACACCATTGATGCGGCTGGTTATTTTAATAACAAGTCCAGCGAAATCAATGTTGGCGATGTAATCTTTATCAATGCCTCAAATGGCTTTGGTATTGCTACTGTTGTTTCAAACTCTGGCGGTGTAGTCGATACAGGCGACATCGTTAGCATGACAACAGATAGTCGCTAATGGCTAAAACACCAACAAAGAAGGCGGCAGAGAAATCTGCCCCTTCACCTTCCCCAAAAGAGAAAACTGTCCGTGGTGGCAAAGTAGTTTTTGGTAAAGGCGTAACTTTAGGAAAGAATGTAAAATGACCCCATGCAAATCATGTCCATACCCAGGAAAGTGCAGAGCCGCAGGCAAGTGCTTAAATCCTCCAAAGGGTTCTAAAAATATGGGTAACAAAAAATCAGGATACGGTAAGTAATGCCTACTACTCCATCCACTGATATTGAAGTTGCACAGAAGGCTATGGTCTTAATAGGACTAGAGCCTTTGACTTCATTTACAGATGCTACAGATGAAGCATTGGTTGCTAACACAATATACGAGGATGTAGTTACTGACTGCCTTGCCCAGCATAACTGGAACTTTGCAACAGGTCAGAAGCAATTGGCCAGACTTACTGCCGCACCATTAGATAGATGGGATGCGGCTTATAACTTACCTACTAGCCCAGCAGTTGTTCAGGTACTTACAGTCACTATTGACGATGTACCGCAACCATACGACATTTATGAGCGTTATGTATATATCAACGCTGAAGTGGCTGATGATGTTGTTCTTAATTATATCTTTAGGCCTGATACTCAGTATTGGCCTCCTGCATTTACTATGTGGGTTATTTTTAGACTTTCATCTGTTTTGGCTTTGTCTGTGACTAGAAAAGGCGATATAGCTAATTCTTATACAAGACTTGCAGAAGAACAGTTTAGAAAAGCAAAGGCCAGAGACTCACAGCAAGTAACGACACAAGGTATTCGTTTGAACCGTTACGGCAGAGCAAGAGTTGGTGCATACCAGCAAATAGAAGGCACATAATGAATGGCTCTATTACGTCAGTTTTACACCAACTTTACAGCAGGGGAGATTACCCCATTACTGTCTTCAAGAGTTGATTCAAATGCATACAAGAATGGTGTAAAAAGCTTAAAGAACTTTCGTATTCTATCTCAGGGCGGTATTAGACGCAGAGGTGGATTACGTTATCTTCAGGAACTTTCAGATATTCCATATCAAGCAGAGTCTTATGTTTATGACGAAGACGAAGCTTATATTCTTCTATTCTCTAACACTCAGTTAGATGTTGTTGATGTGTCTGACCCAACAAATATAGCTGACACAATTACATCATGCCCTTGGACAACTAGCGAAATAGGTGATTTAAGAGTAGCTCAGTCTGGAGATACAATGATTATTGTGCATCCAGATATGCTTATGCAAAAACTTACCAGAACATCAGCTTCTACATTTAGTTTGGCTGATTTTGACTTTACCCATGATGGTGATGCTCATTACGAACCTTTCTATCGTTTTGTTGACCCAGCAGTTACTATCCAGCCTCAAAATACAAATACAAATTCTCAAAATTTTACTGCAAGTACTTCTATTTTTTCATCTGCTTGGGTTGGAGAGCATATTGAATATACAGATAGTGCAGGAACTGTTGTTCACATTGAAATAACTGCTTACGTTTCTGGAACTGTAGTAACAGGAAATTTTAGCAAAGCAGTAGCTAACACAAACGCTAGGGATACTTGGAAAGAATCTGTATTTTCTGAAAGGCATGGATATGCTAGAAGCGTTATGTTCCATGACCAAAGACTGATATTTGGTGGTTCAAGGGATTTGCCCAACCATTTATTTATGTCAAAAACTGGTGAGTTTTTTAATTTTGACGTAGGTACTGGATTAGATGATGAGTCTATTCAAATTCAAATAGCTGAAAACCAAGTATCTGAAATCAAATCCCTATCTTCTTTCAGGCATTTGGCTATATTTACATCTGAGCAAGAGTTGTATGTTCCTACAACTGAAAACAAGCCATTAACACCTACAACAATTGCTGTTAAGAAGCAGACTTCATACGGTAGCGGTGAGGTAGTTCCTGTCGAATTTGATGGTGCTGTTGTTTTTCTAACAAAGTCAAAGGGTGCTGTAAGAGAGTTTGTATTTTCGGATATAAGCCAAGCTTATAATGCTGATGCCCTTACTTTGTTATCACCACATTTAATTGGCGTTCCAACAGAAATGGTTGCTCAGCGTGAAGCTGGCGACCAAGTAGAAGCCTATCTTTATCTTATAAATGAAAATGGCAAAATGCCTGTTTTTATGTCTATTCGTAAAGAACAGCTTCAGGGCTGGGCTGAATGGTCAACTCAAGGTTCTTTTAAAAATAATGTTGTTGTAAACAGGGTTGTTTATGTAATTTGTGAAAGACAAATAGATGGAGGTACTTTTACTTCACTAGAAGTACTGGACAATGAATACCATACAGACAGCTCAATTAAAGACACTGATTCTACGGCAAAAACAAACTGGACTGTAGCACACCTTCCTAATACTCAAGTTGTTGTTAAATCCGATAATTACGCAATGGGTACATATACAACAGATGCTAGTGGTAATTTTACACTAACAGCCGCTGTTGATAATATAGAAGTTGGCTTAGACTTTACCCCAGAATTAGTTACATTACCGCCAGAGTTTCAGCTTCCTGATGGCATATCTTTTGGACAGAAAAGAAGAGTGGTTCGTGCTGTTATAGATTTGAATGAAACTCTTAATGTTAAAACAAAAGGAACAACTTTGTTGATTAGAAGAGTGACAAATAACTTCGCTAATCAGCCTGACCCTATTACTGGTCGTAAAGAAGTGTATTTACTAGGATGGGGTAATGAAGGTACTGTAACAATAACCCAAGACCAACCATTGCCTATAACGATTAACGGTCTGTTGCTAGAGGTAGAAGTGTAATGGGCGTAGAAATGGCTATTGCTGGTGCTTTGATTGGTTTAGCTGGTGCTAGACAACAAAAAGCAGCCTATGAAATGGAAGCAAAAGCTTACGAAGAGCAAGCTGACATGGCTAAAATACAGGCTCGTCAACAAGAGTCTGAAAGACGCTCTCAATTGCGTAAGCAACTTGCTTCATTGGGTACATCTATGTCTTCTCAAGGAGTTGCCCTTACTCCGAATCAAGGCTCTGTGGGTGCTATTAAAAAGGGTGAAGTAGATATAGCAAAAGCAGACATATCATCAATAAAGCTTATGGGTATGAGCAATAGAAGAAAGTACGATATTAGTGCGGCTGGTTCTAGGGCGGCAGGAAAAGCTACAATGACCACTGCAATAGGACGTGCTGCTGGTCAGGGATACAGTATTAGTCAAGGTGGGTCAGGATTTGCATAATGGCTTTTAAACCAACAAAAGGAAGACAAGTATTTACTCAACCCACAGGTATGCCCAATTTGTCAGGCTTTAAAGAAGCGGCAAGGGCTTACACAGAACTTGGTCAAATGGCATTTAATATTGGAACTGACATAATGAAGTCAGAGTACAATGATGCTATTCGCCAAGCTGAGATTGATGGCAAAACTGCTGGTGTAACCTACGACAAAGATAACAATCTTGTTCCTTTGACTAATCTTAACTACGGCAAAGAAATATCTTTGTTTGCTAAAAATGACCAAGAAGCAGTTGCTCGTAAATACAGACAGTCTGCTATAACAAGCTATGTTTCTGCCGCATCAAATGACATTAGAATTTCTGCTGAACAATCATTGGGTGCTAATCCAAATGACCCAGATAAAATTAGAGCTAATTTAGACGGTTATCTTCAGGAACTAAAAACTCTTGAGCCAGAGATTTATTCTTCATTAGCTCCTAAAGCTGTAGCTGAATATACAATTGCTGAAAACAAAGCATTAGCCCAGCAACAAAAAGAAGCTAAAGAATACAATGTATCTCAGAATGTAAGCGCATTTAAAGCAAATGCAGTAAAGCTGGGTGTGCATACTGCAAAAGGTCCTGTTGATGAAAATTACTTACCAGCAGAAGGTCAAGAGCTTTTAATTCAAGAAATACTTGAAGAGCAAGACCAAATTAAACAGTCCCTTGAAGCTGACGGTGTATCTAAAGAGCAAATTCTACAGTTAGAAAACACACAAAATACAGTTGTTATGTCCAGGACATTTCAAGCGGCTGTAGAGCGTTCTTTTGAAATCAATGGCACTGCCGCAACTTACGAGTTGATTGCTGACTTAAAGATGAAAGCGGCACAATCAGAAGGCATCGATTCTTCCGCAGTAGATAGCTTGTTAAACACTACAATGACTGGACTTGTTGCAATATCTACAGCACAAGAAAAAGAGCAAAAAGATTTTCTTACAAACATTTATCACGGTCTTTACAGGGATATTATCTTAGAGAAATTTAATATCAGAGATGCTGTAAATAATCCTGAACACCCCTTCCATGAATTAGATGGTACAAGACAAGGGACTTTGTTTACATTAGGCGTTTCCAGTACAAAGCAAATTAGTTCTGAATTAGAAACAGCTAATACTGCTGTGTACAATAATGCTTTAGCAGACCTTCAAAATCCTGAAGTAGCTGGTTTTGACAATATTCAAAGGTCTATGAGATTAATAAACAGTCTTGTAGATGAGAATGCATTGGGTGGTAATAGTTATAAGCTTGGTGTTGAAGCTAGGGCTGAGTTTGCAAAAGCAGAACAATATTTTCTAACTCAAGGAGGAATGAAGCAAGGTTCTTTCATTCAAAGTGAGTTAGGCCCGATGTCTAGTTTTACTCATCCTCCAAGTTATTATAACAACGAAACATATATTGCTGGTTTAGAAGCGCAAGGTGTTATTGGAGAGGGTGCTTACTTCTCAACTAGAAAAGAATACATAAATTCAGTTGAAGCTTATTCAAAGCTGTACGAAACACGTTTTGACAACTTAAGACTTGCTAATAAAGGAACGCAAAAAGCCCTTAACAATATCATGCCAAGTGCCGCAGAAATGACGGCGATGGTGGAAGCCAATGGCTTTGACAAGGTAATTGTTAATGGTGGATTGGTTGACTTTAACTTGTTGTCAAATGATGAAGCTGTTTATGAAGCTAGTGTTGATGCTGTAGCGGCATTTGCAGTTGAAACAGACGGCCTACTTCACCCAGAAGCAAAAGTTTTATTTGAGAACGCTAAGAATACCCCCGAAAATGCAAACAGGGCTTTGCAAATAATGGGTCAGTCTATGTCAGCTATTCGTGCAAAAAATGAAGGTGAGCGTGAGGAGTTTGTGGAAGCTAGGTTTTATAGAAACTTAGACATGGACACTGTTCAGTTTTTAAGGGCTATTGACCGTGTAGGTGTTGAAAATGCTATGAAAGCATATTCTGTTGCACCTAACATGAACAGAAATGCAAGCGGTATTGTAGCGAATGAAAAATACGGTGGAGAAAATTTTGATACCGTATTTCAAAAAGCGTTTAGTGAAGCTGTTGAAGCAGAGGGTTTTCTTAAGTTTTTTCAACCGGGCATTACGCCAGAAGATAATCAAATGCTTTATCAAATGGCAGGTGAAGCTGGCGAAATGAATATTGAGGATGCTATTATTGCAGACCCTGTTATTGAACGCACTATAAAGGAAATGTTTAATAACACTATGATGAAACACCCGATGGCTGTGGGAAAAGAAGTAGTCAGGGATGTTTTGGGTCAAATTGGCAAAAGAGTTGGTTTTCAGAAAAATCCTGATACAGGTGAAATAGAACTTAGAAAAGACCCTATATTGCGTGTTGCACAAGCAACAACTGGCAATACAGGAATTACTCTAAAGCCCGAAGATATTGACAACGATATTAAAGACAAGATTTTTGCTAATCCTGAGTTGTTTAAAGAAATACCAAGATTAAGAGAAGAGCTTGCTAATGTTGGTCAAGACATGGTTGCTGGTGGTAGGCCAGCACCTACTCTTCATTATATAGCAAATGAAACATACGGTGGTCAGTCTACCTATACAGTTGTTTTAAAAGATAGCTATGGAAAGGTTCGTGAACTTTTTCCTGCATATAGCTTTAACTTTAAAAACACCAAAGCTTTTGGAGATGATTTAAGCCAATCTGCTTATAGTAAAGCTCTTTCTTCATTAACATCTGAGCGTTCAAAGCGTGTTTGGTCTGCTATTGGCGTTATGGATCAAACAATGATTAACTCTGTGTTTCGTCAAGTAGAAAGAAGAAGAAACGATAGAAGTCTAAATGGTTTGATTAGCATATATAATCAAACATTCGGTGGTTATAAAATGAACTACTTGGACGATGCACCTCTTACAGAAACTGAGGTGAATGAGTTTATGGACATGATTGACCTATGGCGTCAGTTAGGCTGGTAGAATGAATAATATTGACTGGAAATTCATTGAAGAGCGTGAAGGGAACAAGCTAACGGGCTATGTCCCTAATGCTAAAAACAGTAAATCTGGTGTTACTATTGCTAGTGGTTTTGACCTTGGTGCTAGAAACTTGTCAGATTTGTCTGGTCTTCCAGAAGATATTGTAACTTTGCTAAAACCTTTTCTTGGCTTCAAGGGTGCTGAAGCACAGGAAATGGCAAAAAATTTAAAAGTAAGCCAATCTCAATCTGAGACTATAAATGAGTTTGCACATAAAAAAGCCGCAGAAGGGCTTGCATCTAAATGGAAAGCAAAAACAGGGCAGGACTTTGCGGAGTTGCCCAAAAACAAAGCAACAGTAATTGCATCAGTAGCTTTTCAATATGGTGATTTAGAAACAAAAACCCCTAACTTCTGGAGACAGGTAACAGAAGATGATTGGGGTGGGGCTATAAAAAATCTCCGTGACTTTGGTGACGATTACGACACCAGAAGAAACTTAGAAGCTGACTTTGTAGAATCAGGTATGTCTGAGACAGAGCTTGAATCAAAAAAAAAATTTGAACAAGAGTTAGCTAGAGACAAGCAATACGGCATACAAGAAGCCATGATATCTGGGGAAGAGGGCGGTTTAGGTTCTGCCCCAACCGCTGATACAGCACAACCTCCTAAAGAAGTCATTGAAGATTTAGATATTCCTGCTGAAACAGTAGAAACACTTCCTATAACTGAAGAGGTTATGGAAGAGCCTAATATTCAAGAAGTTCCTCAAGACAGTAGTTTATCTGAAACACTGCCTACTCCTGGTGATATTTATGGTGGATACACACAGCTTTATGGAAATGGCGAACAATACGGCCAAAGAATACCATCTAAGTTAAATGAAGCAGATGAGTATGATTATCGTGTTTTTGATGAAGATGGCTGGGATGTATGGGGTGCTGCTTTTAGACAGCACAACTTTATCCCCTCTCTTGTCAGAATGATTAGTGCTACTGATTCAAAGTATCAACCTGTAGCAGATTACGACCCATTCCAAGACAAAGAGTTAATTAACAAGGTGGGTAGTGACGGTACTTGGAGATTTAGAAATTCCAAATCGCCAGCAGAGTCAACGATGCTTTACAACAGAATGCAAGAAGATGCAGAAGACATGATGCTTCTAAACTCTACGCCCTCTGTTAGCAAACAATTGATTGCTGGATTAGCAACGCCAACTACATTTGCTCCCATTGCTCCTTTAAAGGTATTGCAAGCGGCAAATAGAACTAGACGTTTTGTTGGTGGTGCGGCATTTACAGCCGCTTTGACTGCACCAGAACAGTTGCTTATTGATAGCCAGAACACACAAAGAGACACTAGCCATACTGCAATAATATTAGCAGGGGCTAGTTTGTTGGGAGGTGGTTTATCAGTTGCTTTTGGCAAAGCACCTAAGATTATTCCACAGGAACAAAAGCTATTAACAGATAAAGTTACTGTTGACGGTAGCGGATTTCCTGATGGTGGTGAAGCACTTTACAGGCCTGCTGGTGCTGGAATAAGTCCTGAGAGAGCAAGACAAGCCGCTTATTCTCAAATGGAAAAAGAAGCTTTGGTAGAAACTGGTATTGGCATTGAGAAAATAGGTTGGAATCCTGTTACCAGAATGTTGCAAAGTGAAAACCCATTTGTCAGAAACCTTGCTGTAGGCATGGTAGATGTTGGTGGAATGATGCAAAAAAAGGTTACAGACCTTGGGCTTGAAATGGACCAGTCTGTAGAAACAACCTTTAGAACCACATATTTGTCAAAACTGTTAGATAGCGTAAGAGCTTCTGATGAAGCTTATCTTGCATATAGAAATATTTCTGTACCAAAGACAGATGCTGGTCGTGCTGTAACAATGATGAAAACAAAAGTTACAGATATGGTAAAGGGTGGTGATTCTCTAGGAGAAGTTCAGTTTAGGCATCGTGTCGGCATGGCTATGCGTAGAGGTGATGTGGATGAAATGAATGATGCGGCATCACCTTATGTAACAAAAGCCGCAAAAGAGTACAGAAAGACTTTTAACTTCATAAAGAAAGAAGCTGAATCTGTAAGGTTGTTTGAGCGTGAGTTGCAAAAACAAATAGATGAAGCTGTAGAACCGGGTCTAAAAGCTGAACTAACTGAAAAGCTAAAAAAGCTTAGAGAGCAAGGCGTTACCGCTAATAATGCTGTAAGCTATCTTCCTAGAATATATCGTGTTGATAAGATTATGGATAATCAACAAGGCTTTTTATCTATTGTAGAAAATTATGCTAGAAGAAGTTTACGTTTAGATGCTCAAGCGGCTAAAGCTTATGCCAATGATGTATTAGACACTGTTACACACAGAAGGCCTTATGTGGATTTAGAGGGTGTTAGTGATAACCTTGATTGGATTAAAACGCCATCTGGCGCACAAGCTAGAACATTAGGTATTCCTGATGATTTGTTAGAAGAGTTTCTTGAGAATGATGTAGAAACACTTCTGCGTCATCATGTTAAGACTATGGGCATGGATATTGAACTGACCCGCAAATATGGCGATGTTAGTATGTCAGGCGTTTTAAATGACATTACTCAAGAATACAGCGACTTAATAAAAAAAGCATCAAATGCAAAAAAGCGTGGTGAGCTTAAAAAAGCAATGGAAGCAGACCTTCGTGATATTCGTGGTTTGCGTGATAGATTGCGTGGTACATACGGTGCATCTAAAGACCCTCATGCCTTGTCTAGCAGATTTGTAAGAAACATGAAGTCTATCAATACACTTGCTGGAATGGGCAGTGCTGTTGTGTCTTCTGTCCCTGATGTTGCTAGGCTTGTTATGGTTGAAGGCTTTGAAAATGCTTATTCAAAAGGGTTTTCCACATTATTTAACAGACAAGCAAAATTAGTTCGTCAATTGAGCAAAAAAGAATTAGACCAAGCGGCTATTGCTGTAGACGCAACTCTTGGCTTAAGAAGCCATGCTATGTCTGATTTGGGTGACTTGTTTGGTTCAAGATACACTATTGAAAGAAAGCTAAACCAAGCAACAGGTATGTTCTTTTTGTTTAATGGTTTGAATATATGGAATCAGGCACTTAAAGAAATGGCTGGTAACATGACAATGTTAAGAATGACTGAAGGTTTAATGAAACCTTGGTCAAAATTAACAAAAGCGGAGCAAGAAAAGTTTTTAAAGAATGGCATTGGTCAGCAAGACCACATGCGTATGCAACAGCAAATACGTCAGTTTGGTAGGCAAGAAGGCAAGGAATGGCTACCTGAATCAGAAGCATGGACTGATGCCACAATGAGATTGAAGTTTAGAAACGCTCTAAATCAGAATGTAGAACGTATAATTATAACACCTGGGGCTGGTGATAGAGCCTTATGGACATCTACTGAGTTTGGGTCAATGCTCACTCAGTTTAAGTCTTATGGTCAGGGGGCTATGGTAAGAATGCTTACTGCTGGCTTGCAAGAAAAAGACGGTGCATTTTGGCAAGGTGCATTTTTGATTGTTGGTTTAGCTGGGATTATAAACGAAATTAAAAGATTACAGTATGGTATTGATTCTGATGAGGATGTTGGAACAAAGCTAATAAACGCTATTGACAGGTCTGGCATAGGTGGATGGTTTACAGATGTTAATAATGCTATTGAAAAGATTAGTGACCATAAGTTAGGTATGCGTCCTTTCTTTACTGACCAGCCACAGTATCAAATGCCTTTTGGAGCAAAAGCTGGTGCAGTTGCAGGACCTACAGCAAGCAATTTAATTAATATGGCAGACGTTGCTTCTGATGTTGTTACATTTAATGCAGATGAAAAAACCTTAAGAAACTCTAGGTTTTTCTTTCCAACGGGCAATTTATTTTACTTAGACCCCATATATGATGGAGTTTTTGGGGAAGGTAATGTGAATAGACAGCAAACTGGCAATAGGGAATAGATAAAGTATGGCTACTATAGAAATTGCAGATAATGACGCTAGAGTCCAATACACACAGGCCGTTGTTGCTAGTACTACGCAATTAACGATTGATTTCCCATTCTTTGAC
>Ga0222719_10002903_pt1 | contig 15392 bp, 10 predicted proteins | sample C33_34DmetaG_FD_165039 | JGI IMG/M metagenome (GOLD analysis project Ga0222719, IMG submission 165039) | Estuarine water microbial communities from San Francisco Bay, California, United States - C33_34D | ecosystem: Environmental > Aquatic > Marine > Unclassified | place: USA: California...
TGCTTGTAACAGTTTACGGTGCTTACTTTGTAGGTAGAACATGGGAAAAAGCTAAAAGTATAAGTAATAATAAATAAAAAGTTAAATAAATTAAATTAAATTAAATCAAATGGCAAAAATTACAGAAAAACAATTAGAACAAATTGTAAAAAACCAACAAGAGCTATCTTCTATTTTAAATAACATAGGTTCTTTGGAAACACAAAAGCATGCTTTACTACACAAAGTCGCTGATGTTAATGAAGACTTAGAAAAACAGAAGCAAGAGCTAGAAAAAGAATACGGTAAAATATCTATTGACTTAAAAACTGGCGAGTATACTATTATAGATGAAGAAGAAAAACTTGAAGTAGTATAAAGATGAGTTCAGTTATAAGAAAAATAAGTATTGGATCTGATTACAAGAATGAAGCTATGCATTATTCTGTTGGCCAACAAGTATACGGTGGTCACGAGATAGCGTACATATTGTTTGACGAAGCTGACGGTTCTTATAATATTCATATAAAGAAAAACAACGAGGTGTTGCCATGGAAGAAGTTTAATTCTAACATGGCTATATCCGTTGAGTATGATTTAGAGTACTAATGAATAGTTTATATGATTTTATTGTAAAGCCTGTTGGTGAAAAGTACAGCAATACTATAAAAGTTGGCGATAAAGATTTAGTAGTAAATACTAAAATTGAAAACTGGAAGTTTGTTAACAGATTAGCCGAGGTTGTTCAATTGCCTCTAGCTTTTAAATCAGGCATAAATGTAGGTGATAAAGTTATTATACATCAAAATGTATTTAGAACTTTCTACGACATGAAAGGTAGAAAAAAGAAAAGTAGATCTTTTTTAAATAATGATTTACACTTATGCTCTATAGAGCAAGTATATTTATATAAAAACAAAAAAGGCTGGAACACGGTAGGTGACAGATGCTTCATAACACCTATAAAAAGTAATGACCATATAGCGCTTGATAAAGAGCGTAGCCTTATTGGTGTATTAAAATATGGTAATAAGTCCTTAGAAGCACTAGGAATTAACCCAGGTGATCTTGTAGGTTACACGCCAGACGGTGAATGGGAGTTTTTAGTTGACGGTAAAAGGCTTTATTGTATGAAATCTAATGATATTGTAATTAAGTATGAATACCAAGGAAACGAAGAAGAATATAATCCAAGCTGGGCGCAAAGCGGTTGAAGAGCTAATTAAAGTAGCTAAGGAACCGATTGTAGATTCAGATGATGATATTTCAGCAGACAGACTTAAAAATGCTGCAGCTACAAAAAAACTCGCTATATTCGATGCTTTTGAAATATTAACTAGAATAGAGAACGAGCAAGAGCTTTTAGAAGATAAACCTAAAGAAGTTAAGAAAGAAAAAACTTTTAGAGGTTTTGCTGAAGGGAGGTCTAAGTAATGTACGAGCAAACGTTATATAAAGTAGTAGATGACTATATAAAACCACATACTATAGCTAAAATGAATAAAGCTAAAAAGTGGGAGTATGGTTATAATGAAGATTATGATATTGTTGTCATTAGCAAGACTGGTGAAATAGGTGAGATATACGAAATACAAAACCTTAAAATAGCTTTACCTAAAGCTAATAATGTAAAAAAATTTGAAGGTAATAAGTGGAAATATACAGAATACCCTAAAGAACTTAAAAAAATAAAGTCTGTGTTCGATTGGGAGGAATACCCAGTAGACTTTAAGGAAAAATGGTATGATTACATCGATAGTGAATTTAATAAAAGAGAACAAGGGTTTTGGTTCTATAATAAGAGCGTGGCTACTTACATTACTGGTTCTCATTATATGTACTTGCAGTGGAGCAAAATTGACGTTGGGCAACCAGACTTTAGGGAATCAAACAGATTATTCTTTATATTCTGGGAGGCTTGCAAAGCCGATCCACGATCTTACGGAATGTGCTATCTTAAAAACCGTCGGTCAGGATTTTCGTTTATGTCTTCGGCAGAAACCGTTAACGTGGCGACAATTACGTCAGATGCACGGTACGGTATCTTGTCTAAGTCTGGCCCAGATGCTAAGAAAATGTTCACAGATAAAGTCGTACCGATATCAGTCAACTACCCGTTCTTTTTCAAACCGATCCAGGACGGTATGGACAGACCAAAGACCGAACTTGCTTATAGAGTACCAGCCACTAAATACACCAGGCGTAAGCTTGAAACCAACGAAAAGCTTCAAGAACTTGACGGGCTCGACACAACGATCGACTGGAAGAACACAGGGGACAACTCGTACGATGGGGAGAAATTAAAGCTACTGGTACACGATGAAAGTGGAAAGTGGGAGAGACCTAATAATATATTAAATAACTGGCGAGTTACAAAAACTTGTTTAAGATTAGGTAGTAGAATTATTGGTAGATGCATGATGGGAAGTACATCAAACGCTCACGATAAAGGAGGTAAAAACTTTAAAAAACTTTATGACGACTCAGATGTTACTCAAAGAAACGCCAACGGACAGACTCGCAGCGGATTATATTCTTTGTTCATACCTATGGAATGGAACTACGAAGGATACATTGACGCTTATGGGTTACCTGTATTCGACACACCAAATAAACCGGTTGAAGGACCTCAAGGTGAAAAGATAAAAATAGGTGTAATAGAATACTGGGAGAACGAAGTAGAAGGATTAAAGCAAGATCAAGATGGTCTTAATGAATTTTATAGACAGTTTCCACGCACGGAAAAACACGCTTTTAGAGATGAAACAAAACAATCTTTGTTTAATCTAACTAAAATATACGAGCAAATAGATTTTAATGAAGACATGCGTAACTCTACAAATGTTACAAAAGGTAGTTTTCAATGGGAAAACGGCGAGCAAGACAGTAGAGTTGTATTTGCTCCAAACAAAAACGGTAGGTTTTTAATATCTTGGATACCACCTCTTCATTTGCAAAATAAAAAATATAGTAAAAATGGTAGGTTTTATCCTGGTAATGAACATATAGGTGCGTTTGGCTGTGACCCTTATGATATATCAGGTACAGTGGATAAAAGAGGTTCTAACGGATCTCTTCACGGTTTAACTAAGTTTTCAATGGAAGACGCACCGCCAAATCATTTTTTCTTAGAATATATAGCAAGACCACAAACTGCTGAAATATTCTTTGAAGATGTTTTAATGGCTTGCGCTTTTTATGGTATGCCAATACTTGCTGAAAACAATAAACCAAGACTTTTATATTACTTTAAAAAAAGAGGTTATAGAGGTTTTGCAATGAACAGGCCAGATAGAACTAGAAATAAACTATCTTTAACAGAAAAAGAAATAGGTGGAATACCAAACTCTAGTGAAGATATTAAACAGGCGCACGCTGCAGCTATAGAATCTTACATAGAAAACTTTGTTGGATTAAAAGAAACTGGCTATGGCGATATGTACTTTCAAAGAACACTTGAAGATTGGGCTAAGTTTAATATTAACAATAGAACATCTCACGATGCGTCTATTAGCTCGGGATTAGCTTTAATGGCTTGTAATAAACATAGGTATTCGCCAGTAAATAGAAGAAAAACAGAACCGGTTGATATAGGTATCAAAAGATACGATAACAGAGGTTATACATCAAAAATAATAAGTTAAATGAACGTTTATACTAATAATAACAGCTCTTTTCCTAGTCAAGTTGTAAGTAACGAAGAAAAAGACACATTTGAATATGGAAAGCAGGTTGCTCAAGCTATAGAGTATGAGTGGTTTAGACAAGGTAGAACTAATGGTAATAGATATTTAACTAACTGGAATAACTTTCATAATTTAAGACTTTACGCTCGAGGTGAGCAATCAATACAAAAATATAAAGATGAATTATCTATTAACGGTGATTTGTCTTATCTTAACTTAGACTGGAAGCCAGTACCTATTTTATCTAAATTTGTAGATATTGTAGTTAATGGTATATCTAAGAAAAGCTATGACATAAAAGCATATGCTCAAGATCCTCAGTCAGTAAAGAAAAGAACTGATTATGCTGCTAAACTGTATGAAGACATGGTGGCTAAAGAATATATACAAAGTGTTAACCAGACACTAGGCATAGATCTTCACCAATCATCAGACCCTGGAAGCGTTCCGGAATCCAAAGAAGAGTTAGAACTTAAAATGCAATTAAGTTATAAGCAGTCTATAGAGATTGCAGAAGAAGAAAGTATATCTACTGTTTTTGCACAAAACAAATATGACTTAGTAAGACGTAGACTTAATATGGATTTAACTGTATTAGGTATTGCTGCGGCTAAAACTAGTTTTAATATATCTGAAGGCGTTAAAGTTGATTACGTTGATCCAGCTTATATGGTTTATTCTTATACAGAAGACCCAAACTTTGAAGATGTATACTATGTAGGTGAAATAAAGTCAATAACAATACCAGAGCTTAAAAAAGAATTTCCTAATATATCTAAAAAAGAGCTAGAACGTATTCAAAACATGCCTGGCAATAGACAGTATATAAACGGTTGGGGTAATTATGACGAAAACACAGTTCAAGTTTTATACTTTGATTATAAGACATACCACAATCAAGTGTTTAAAATAAAACAGACAGATCAAGGATTAATGAAGGCTATTGAAAAGCCAGATACTTTTAATCCACCAGAAAGTGATGTGTTTGAAAGAGTTTCAAGAACTATAGAAGTTTTATACAACGGAGCTTCAGTGTTAGGTACTGATACACTTTTAAAATGGGAGTTAGCAGAGAATATGTCGAGACCTTACGCTGACACAACTAGAGTTGCTATGAATTATGCTATTTGTGCGCCTAGAATGTACAAAGGTAGAATAGAGTCTGTTGTTAGTAAATGTATTGGTTTTGCTGATATGATACAAATAACCCATTTAAAATTACAGCAAGTATTATCGAGAATGGTGCCGGATGGTGTTTATCTTGATATGGACGGTTTAGCTGAAGTTGATCTTGGTAATGGCACAAACTATAATCCAGCTGAAGCATTAAATATGTATTTTCAAACTGGTTCTATTGTTGGTAGATCATTAACACAAGACGGTGATATGAATGCTGGTAAAGTACCTATTCAAGAACTTAGTAGCTCTAATGGTTACGGTAAAATACAAAGTTTAATACAAACGTATCAATATTACTTACAGATGATACGTGACGTGACCGGGCTTAATGAAGCTAGAGATGGTAGTACGCCTGATAAATCTACTCTTGTAGGACTGCAGAAACTAGCCGCTAACGCATCTAATGTAGCTACTAGACATATTGTTCAGTCTAGTTTGTATTTAACTCTTAAACTAGCAGAGAACGTTTCTCTTAAAATAGCTGATGCTTTGAGATTTCCATTAACAAGAGCATCGTTGCAAAACTCTATATCTAATTACAATATAAAATCACTAGATGAGATTGTAGATTTAAATTTACATGATTTTGGTATTTTCTTAGAGTTAGAACCAGACGAAGAAGAAAAAGCTCAATTAGAGCAAAACATACAAGTTGCTTTACAATCAGGTGGTATTGATCTTGAAGACGCTATTGATATACGTCAAATTAAAAATCTTAAACTAGCTAATCAAATGCTTAAAATTAAGCGTAAGGTTAAAATGGAAAAAGATCAAGCTAATCAACAAGCTAATATTGCAGCTCAAGCAGATGCTCAAGCTCAAACAGCTGAAAGAACAGCTATGGCAGAAGTTCAAAAACAAGAGGCTGTAGCGTCAACCAAGGTTGATATTGAAAAAGCTAAGCAAGAAATGGAATTGCAGAAAATGCAGCAAGCTGCTCAAATAAAGCAAGCTGAAATGGAAAGACAGTTTCAGTATGATATGCAGCTAAAACAAATGGATATTCAAATAGATAAAAATAAAGAGCAATTTATAGAAGATCGCAAAGATAAAAGAACAAAAATTCAAGCGACACAACAAAGTGAAATGATAAGTCAAAGAAAAAACGATGGCTTACCAATAGACTTTGAAAACGAACCAGATCAAGGTTTAGGAGCATTTATGTAATGCTATAACATTTTTTTAAATTATATTATATTATGTCAGAAGTAAAAACAAATGAACCTGTTAAGCAGGAAGGTGATTTTAAATTAAAAAAGAAAACGCCAAGAAAACTAACAGAAACTAAGCAGGAGGTTATTAAAGTAAATGTAAATCCAAAAGAACCTCTAGTAGAATTAGAGCCTGAGGTTAAAAAAGTAGTAATTCCAAAACAACAAGAAGAAAATGCCGTTCAAGCACAAGAGACAAATGATAGCAATGTTATTGTCGAAAAACCCAAAGACAGTGGCAACAGCGAAGCAGTGGCTGAAGAAGTACGGACCGCCGAAGAAGCAATAGAAATAATTGAAGAAGCTTCAGAGGTTAAGCAAGAGCTTAAAGAGGCTGTAAGAGATGAAAAAGTACTAGGTAAGCAGTTACCTGAAAATATAGAAAAACTGGTTAGCTTCATGGAAGATACTGGTGGATCTGTAGAAGATTATGTAAGACTTAACGCTGATTACTCCAGCGTAGATGATAACACATTATTAAAAGAGTATTATAGAAAAGAAAAACCATATCTTGATAGTTCAGATATTGATTTGTTATTAGAAGATTTTCAGTATGATGAAGATTTAGACGAAGATAGAGATATACGCAAGAAAAAACTTGCATTTAAAGAAGAAGTTGCAAAAGCCAAAAACTTTTTAGAAGAAACTAAGGAGAAATATTACGCTGATATCAAGTTGAAATCAAACGTAAATCCTGACACTCAAAAAGCTATGGACTTTTTCAATCGATATAATAAGCAGCAAGAAGCTACTAAGCAACAGCACGAAGAGTTTAAAAACAATACTAAAAAACTTTTTACTGAAGATTTCGAAGGTTTCGATATTAACGTTGGTGAAAATAAATATAGGTATAAAATTCAAAACACAGAGTCTGTTGCCGATAGACAATCAAACATTAACAATCTAATCGGGAAGTTCCTAGATAAAAACGGATCTGTTAGTGATTATAAAGGTTATCACAAGGCTATGTATGCTGCTGAAAACGTAGATAAAATAGCAGCGCATTTTTACGAGCAAGGCAAAGCTGATGCTGTTAAAAATGTTGTTGATAGTTCTAAAAATTTAAGTGATGCAAAAGCTAGACCATCTAATAGTGGTGACGTGTTTTTAAATGGCTTTAAAGTTAGAGCAATTAGCGGTGCTGATTCTACAAAACTTAAAATTAAAACAAAAAAATTTAACTAAAAAAATTATTTATTATGAGTTTAACTCCTCAATTTGGAAGTTTGATTCCAAGTCAAAAGCAAGAACTTTTGAATTCAAACTACCTACAATTTAATGGTGGTGCTGGAGCTGGCGATACAGATACTTTCGCTCAACAGTACCTACCTGAAATTTACGAACAAGAAGTAGAGCGTTATGGAAACAGAACGTTATCTGGATTCTTACGTATGGTTGGCGCTGAAATGCCAATGACATCTGATCAAGTAGTTTGGTCTGAACAAAATAGATTACATATATCTTACGATGATTGTACACAGGCTGCCGGTGTTATAACTGTAGCTCCTTTAGGTGGATTTCCTGGCGTGCAAAATGTTATTTCTGTAAATGACACAGTTGTTATTTTAGATACAGCTACAGGTGCTGAGCAGAAAGGTATTGTAACTGCTACTCAAGCAACAACCGCTGCTCAAGACGGTACGATTGATGTTACAACTTTTGACGGTAATGGATTTGCTGGATTTACAAATGGTGCTATTAAAGTGTTTGTATATGGATCTTCTTATGGAAAAGGATCTAATACAACTGGTGCTGATGCTAGAATTTCTGTAGAGCCTCAATTGACTCAATTTTCTAACTCACCAATTATCCTAAGAAACCAATACGTAGTATCTGGTTCTGATATGGCCCAAATTGGATGGGTAGAAGTTGCTACTGAAGACGGTACTTCTGGATACCTATGGTATTTAAAAGCTGAATCTGAAACTCGTTTACGTTTTGAAGATTACCTAGAAATGGCAATGATTGAAAGCGAGTACAATCAAGGTGGTAACGCTGCTCTTGTACCAGGATCTGAAGGTTTATTTGCTGCTATTAAATCTCGTGGAAACGTAGAAGTAGGATTTACTGCTGCTAACGGATTAGATGAGTTTGATGCAATTCTTAAAAACTTAGATACTCAAGGAGCTATTGAAGAAAACATGTTATTCTTACAAAGACAAACTGCTTTGGATTTTGACGATATGTTAGCTGCAATCTCTAGCGGAGCTGCTGGTGGTACTGCTTTTGGATTATTTGAAAACTCAGAAGAAATGGCATTGAATTTAGGGTTCAGCGGTTTCCGTAGAGGATCTTATGATTTCTACAAAACAGACTGGAAATACTTGAACGATGCTTCTACTCGTGGAGGTGTACAAGGTGTAAATTCTATAGAAGGTGTATTAATACCTGCTGGAACTTCAACTGTATACGATCAAGTACTAGGAACTAACATCCGCAGACCTTTCTTACATGTACGATACAGAGCTTCACAGAGCGATGATCGTCGTATGAAGTCTTGGTTGACTGGTTCTGCTGGTGGAGCTTTTACATCTACTTTAGATGCTATGGAAGTAAACTTCCTATCTGAAAGATGTTTAGTAACACAAGCTGCTAACAATTTTGTATTATTTCAAGGAGTGTAATTACACAGGTAATGTTTACCCCTGATGTAATTTCAGGGGTAACTTTTACCTTTATTAACTATTTAATTTTATTATATTATGGCTAAAAAAGCTAAAGCAGAAGCTGTTGAGGTTGCACCTCAAGAGGTTGCGGTAAAAACCGCTCCTAAACCCACAAAACCAACGTGGGAAATTAAAGATAGAGTTTATTATTTAAAAGGAAATAAAAATCCATTAACTCTAACTATTCCAGGTAAGCATACTAGAAAACACTCATTATTATATTTTGATAATAAAACAGGTGAACAAAGAGAACTTAGATATGCTACAAATCAATCATCTCCATTTGTTGATGAGCAGAAAGGTGAAGTAACAATGGGGCATATTAGATTTTACGACGGAACATTAACTGTTAAGAAAGAAAAACAAAACCTACAAAAACTACTTTCATTGTACCACCCATTAAAAGGTAAATTATATGAAGAATTTAGTGCCGTAGAAGAAGCTGCAGATCAATTAGATATATTAGATCTTCAAGTTGACGCAATGAACGCGGCTAGAAATATAGATATAGATCATGGTGAAGCTATACTGAGAGTTGAGTTAGGTTCTAAAGTTTCTTCAATGAGCTCTAAAGAAATAAAAAGAGATCTAATGCTATTTGCTAGAAATAACCCACAATTATTTATTCAACTAGCTAATGACGATAATGTTCAGTTAAGAAACATTGCTATTAGAGCTGCTGAAGCAGGTGTTATAGTACTGTCTCAAGATCAGAGAACATTTACATGGGGTTCAAATGGTAGAAAACTAATGAACGTACCTTTTGATGAAAATCCTTATTCAGCCTTTGCTGCTTTCCTTAAAACAGACGAAGGTGTTGAAATCTATAAATCTATAGATAAAAAACTATAAAAACAAGTGATACTATAACATAGGCGGTTTCGGCCGCCTTTTTAGTATAAAAATATATAAAATGGCAGTAAGCGTAAACACAGTATATCAAACGGTCTTGTATATATTAAACAAAGAGCAAAGAGGATACATAACCCCATCTGAGTTTAATAGTATAGCAGAGCAAGTTCAAGACGAAATATTTCAGTCTTACTTTCCAGACGGTAATCAACAAAACAGAAAAAATCAAACAAACTCTCAAAATGATACAGAGTTTTTTGATATTTTTAAAGATATATCATATAAACTATATCCATTTGAAGAAGAAGTTGCTTTTACTTACAACCAAACAAATGATGGATGGGTTTATAATGGATCAAAAACATTATACAAAATAGGTGAAATATCTGCTACATATAGTGGTGGAAATCCTATAACAACTTCAAGCGTTCAGCTTTCTAGTAGAAAAGATTATTTAAAAATAAGTAAATCTAAATTAACAGCACCTACTCAAAACTATCCTTTGTGCTTAACTACAACAACATCTACACCTATTTTTCCAAGCACAGTAAATCAAATGCTGCTTAAGATTAATCCTAGTCCGAACACATTAAATGTTAACTGTTTGTTTAAGCCAACTCCGCCTAGTTGGGGTTTTACTATTGGTGCGCTTGGTCAATATTTATTTAGTCCTTCTGGTACATCAGGATCTTCAACGGTAAACTTTCAACTTGATATTTCAGAAAAAAATAATATAATAATAAATATATTAAAATATTGCGGTATTATAGTTAAAGATCCAACAATAATACAAGCTGCTGAGCAAGAAGCTCAAAAAATTGAAATAAACGAAAAATCTTAATTAAATGAGTTTGGTAACAGAAACAAATCAACAGTATTATCAAGGTGCTCAACCTTTTTTAGTTTCAGACGCGGCTGGACAAAGCTCATTTGTTACTAATTTTAACACAAACTTAGTTTTTGGATCATATGATAATACAGAAACAAATTACGCTTTAAATAACTTTAAGTTATACACTAGTTTTACTGGTTTGCCAGGAAGTTTTACAGAGTACACTAGCGAATATGAAGTAAGCAATAATACAATATACATAGGCACACAAGCTACGCCGGTTTTATTACCTCAAAACACTTTTGTTGTTGTTCAATTAAAAACACTTAGTGGTGGTAACTATGGAACTCAAGACGCGTTTGGAGAAACTGTTGAAGACAACTATGGAGGATATCAATACATAACACTTAACGATGCTATAGATAACTTTATGGTTGGCTATGTTGGTGATGGTAAAATAATCCAAACAGCTAAAAAATCTGACGTATTATTCTTTGCTAAAAGATCTCTACAAGAGTTTAGTTATGATACCTTAAAAAGCATACATTCTCAAGAGTTAACAGTGCCAGCTAGCCTAAGCATCGTGCTTCCTCAAGACTACGTGAACTATGTAAACGTTTCTTGGATAGACACAGCTGGTGTTAAAAGACCTTTGTTTCCAACTAACAACTTAACTATAGCGCCTTACAATACGCCGGTTCAAGACGCAACTGGTATTCCTGTTCAAGATAACTTTGGTGAAAACGTAGAAGGAACTTCTATAACTGAAGAGCGATGGAAAAAACTTAATATAGATTTATTAAACAACAACTTGAATTTAGATGATTGGGCTTATTTCAGTGAAGCTTATGGTTATAACGGTAACTGGAACTTAGGTCAATTTTACGGAACAGACCCTCAATATGCTAATGTAAATGGTTATTTTACTATAAACGAAAGAGAAGGTAAAATGTCTTTTTCAAGCGACTTAGCTGATAGACTTATTGTATTAGAATACATATCTGACGGCTTAGCTTATGACAAAGACACTAAAGTACCTAAGCTTGCAGAAGAAGCTCTATATGCTTCTATACTACATTATATAGTATCTACTAGAGCAAATCAACCTGAATATCTAGTTCAAAGACTTAGAAGAGATAAAAGCTCTAAACTTAGAAACGCAAAGATTAGATTATCTAACATAAAACTAACTGAAATAGTTCAAGTTATGAGAGGTAAGTCTAAATGGATAAAACACTAAAATTAAATGGCTAAAGCTAAAAATACGTTTTTAAAATCCAAGATGAATAAAGACTTGGATGCTCGCATATTAGACAAAAATGAATATAGAGATGCTGTCAATGTGCAGGTTAATAAATCTGAAGGTGATGAAGTTGGATCTTTAGAAAATGTATTAGGTAATACAAAATCGGCTGATGTAGGTGATCACACCGGAACTAGCAACTTAAGTTGTATAGGCCAAGTTGTTGACGACTCTACAGGTGTTGCTTATTTATTTTATACTAACCACAATGGTAATATAAACTACTATAATCCATCAGCGAAGCATTTTATAATAGCATTCAACTCAAATACAAACACGTTAACAACTTTAGTTGAAGGTGCTTTTTTAAACTTTTCTACTAAACACCCTATATACGGCGTGAATGTATTGGAAAATTTATTGTTTTGGACAGATAATAGAAATCAGCCAAGAAAAATAAATATACAAAAAGCTAGCACAATAACTGGGTATTACACAACGGAAGATCAAATATCTGTAGCAAAATATAATCCTCATAAAGCTATAGAACTATTTACCGAAAGTGAATTGTCATCTAGAGATTACGAGTCAACAATGAAAGATGTATCTAGCTTTTATTTGCCAAATGGTGGAAAAGGAATTATAAAAGACGATGTAACAGCTGGTGATACGCAGGTAAACTTAAGCACGTTAGAAGGTGATATAGTAGTGCCTGGCACATATGGGACTACTGGTGCAAAAATTTATTATACAACAAAATCAATTCCTTCATCTATAGTAGAAGTCTCAGGCGTTACAGTTGATAGTTTTACTTACAATGACTCTACCAACGCGTGGGAAATAACAGTTACTGGTGGTACTTTGCCTGAATTAGATAAAATAACTCAAAGTATAGTTTTTAACGCAAATCCCTATTACAATAAAGATTATGCTGGCGATCCTACTTATTTAGAAGATAAATTTGTTAGATTTGGATATAGATTTAAATTCGATGACGACGAGTACTCTTTGTTTTCTACATTTACACAATCTACATTTATACCAAAGCAAGATGGTTATTTCATGTACGTTAAGAAAGATGAAGCGGATAACGTACAAGATGTAAACGATCAAGACGCAGCTTTTAGAAGTTCTATAGTTTCTTTTATGGAAAATAAAGTAAACAACATAGAACTTAGAATACCACTTCCTTTTGATAACTACGAACTACAAGATAAGTTAAAAGTAAAATCTTTAGAAATACTTTACAAAGAGTCAGATGAACCGTCTGTTAAAGTTGTAGATTCTATTGATATTAATACTATATTCAACGCAGCGGCAACTTGTCAAGCAGCGGCAGCTACAACCACAACAACTCTTACTGTTGATAATGTTCAGGGCGGTATAAACGTAGGCGATAGAATAACAGGCTTCGGTATATTAGGCAGCTCAGTTGTGACTGTAGATGATTACGAGCCAGACAATCCAGATGAAAACCCTAGTACTTCTGGGACAATAACATTAAGTTCAGCACAAACTATAGCTGAAGATACTGTTTTAACAATAGGTGAAACAGATTACTATTTATACAACTACGAGTCTAAAAAACCTTTTAAAACATTACCAGAAAAAGACTTAATAAGAGTATATGACAAAATACCAGTACGAGCTTTTGCTCAAGAAGTATCTGGTAATAGAGTTATTTATGGTAATTTTCAAAATAAACATTCAGCTCCAGATCATTTAAATTACAACGTAGCTGTTACAGAAAAAAGTGAATTTAGCTTAAACGAAGTAACGGTAGATGCTGACGCAATACCATCAGGATCTACAACAATAACTTTTACCAATTATACACCAAAAGGTGGTTCGACTATAGAAATAGGTTATATAGTTATTTGTCCAGGTGTTCCAGAAGGAACGCTAGTAACAAGTGTTACAGCTGGAGGTGGAAACACAGGTACAATAACTATAGACAATGCTACAACAGCTAATATAAATTTAGGTCAGGTTATAATAATAGAGCCAGGTGGTGATACAAAAAACACTAGCAGCGTTATAGAATATCCAAACCATAGTGTAAAAACAAATAGAAACTATCAAGTTGGAGTTATTTTGTCTGATAGATATGGTAGACAATCAGGAGTTATATTATCTGACAATAAAGACTTAATAACAATCGGTGAAAATAAATTTATAGGTTCTACCGTATACTCTCCATATATTGACTCTAGTATTCAACCAGACGAATGGAGAGGTAATTCTATAAAAATGTTGTTTAACGAAACAATAGCAACTACAGGTGATCCAGGCGTGTACAATGGAGATCCAACGTCTAGTGATTACAACCCTCTTGGTTGGTATACATTTAAAGTTGTCGTCAAGCAAACCGAGCAAGAGTATTACAATGTGTATTTGCCTGGTATAATGGCTGCATATCCAAACAATACAAGCTTAGAAATTGGTAAAACATCGCACGTAGCTTTAATAAGTGATAACATAAATAAAGTACCTAGAGATTTAACCGAAGTTGGTCCAGATCAAGAGCAGTTTAGAAGTTCTGTTAAACTATATGGTAGAGTTGAAAATTCAAACGTAGAAGTTTCAGAAACTTTAGGCAACATCGGTGATAGTAATTTACAGTATTATCCAGGTAGAACTTTTGATTTTGCGTCAACTGTAGCTACAAATATAGATCTTTTTGATTATAACCCTCAAGATCCTCCAGCTCCAAATTATTTTCCTCAATTCTACTCTGTAGAATCTAATCCTTATATAGCTAGAATAAATACAGCTAAACAAATAGGGCAAGTTGCTGATGTAAACTTTACCGCGGTTAGTGGTATTATAGCTGTTACAGCTACTACTGACACGCTTCAATTAACTTCTGTTTCTGGACAATCAGCTGACATAGAAATTGGAGACGAAGTTGTTGGACCAGGGTTTCCAGATGACTTAGTTGTTTCAGGTTCTGGTTTTAGCAGTGGAAATACAGTTAGAGTAGACGCTGTTGTAGCTGGAACTGGTTTTACCGGAACATTATTTGAGTTATCATCTCAAGGTACGGGTACAGATCCTATAGTACCAGGTTTAATAGTTGAAACAACAACAGGTGTTCCTGAGGGAACTGTTGTTTTAAATGTTTCAGGTACAATACCTAATCTTGAAATAGAAGTTAATAATGTGGTTCAAGTAACAGGTGGTCAACTTCTAGATTTTAACGAAGCAGATAGTTTAGTTGTTTCTACAGCTGTGCCAGTTACTCTTGGAGACTCAATAAATGTATATAGCGCTGAAACACCAGGTATACAATACTTAGCTGTTTATGAAACAGAACCAGTTAAAAGCTTACTAGATATATTTTGGGAAACATCAACAACTGGATTTATACAAGACATAAACGATGTTATAATAAATGAAAATGAAGGTGGTAGCGGTGCTGCAGGTCTTTCAAACTGGAATGATAATCCTTTTAACGAAAGTTTAAGATCTGGTGAAAACTGTTTACAAGCACCTATTTATTTAGTTGATAACTTCGGAGCAGCTATACCATCTGGAGATATTGACGTACCTTTAGCTTTAGATAGTGTTATTGATGACAATGGAATAAATGTTCAAACAGAATACACCGCGCTTGGATTTGCTAATCCTGTATTTTCTTTTGAAGAAACATCACCTGGTAGTTATGAATATATGCTTAAAACTGCGAGTGGTTTTGTAGCTGAAATATATTACGGAACTGACGAAGGAGCTAGAAACTTTACG
>Ga0222719_10002904_pt1 | contig 15390 bp, 15 predicted proteins | sample C33_34DmetaG_FD_165039 | JGI IMG/M metagenome (GOLD analysis project Ga0222719, IMG submission 165039) | Estuarine water microbial communities from San Francisco Bay, California, United States - C33_34D | ecosystem: Environmental > Aquatic > Marine > Unclassified | place: USA: California...
GCGTGTGTATCATTGAACCATTCTGCTACGTGATAATTTACGTCTGTTGGCTTTTCAAACATTTTGTTTGTGTCTTCGAAACGCCCTTCTTTAATAGTATCCATCCATACTACATAATCTGCGGCAAACTCTTCACGTGCTGTTTCAGTTGGACAAACAAAATCTGCAACTGCAATACCTCCTGCTCTAACGACACCATCACTTAAATATCTCATACGTTGTGCTTGACGTATTCTACCTTCAGGAGAGAAATCCCAGTCATTGTATTGTTCTCTTACTTGATCTGCATTTATCCATACACCACCTAGCAATTCTGCAAAAGGTTTTGCAAGTGTACTCTTGCCACTACCTGGTAATCCACATATTAATATCTTCATTTAACAAATTCCATTCCAAAAGTCTTTTGCTTGTTGTATCCTAAGTGTATCTTCAAACTTCATACCACCACGTAAGTTATCCATTGCTTGCATACGCCATTTACCTTTGATCCTTGCTTTTGCATATTCATCTGGAAATTCTTCTTCAAACGTAGGTCGTTCTAATAAACTTGTAAGCATATTTCTAATTGTACTATTGTCTACTTCACTTGTCAATAACAATTCATTTATATATGAATGTAATATTTCTTTAGGAAGGAAAAGTGGACTCATTGCAATATCTGGTGTAAATGCAAAAGTTACTTTAGCAAGTATATCAACGTCTAATTCACGTGCTAACCTACATATATTTACTATATCAAATAAACCCGGTAATGTTAAAGTGAAATCTACACGCATCATACGTCTGTTTCTACTGTGTGCTAGTCCTTGTTTAAAATTTTCTAACCATATATTATAATCCAAACCTGTTCTAATATACTCTCCAACTTTTCCTGTACCATCTAGACTTGCACATATTTGCCAATCACCAATATTATCCAATATATCCTGATAAAGATTAATACCTTTATAGTTTACTCTATGCAAATTTGTATTGTATCGTGCATATAGTCCAGGGCCATCTCCTAATTCAATAATACGTTGCATATATCGCCAGTGTTGTTCATACATCAGTGGTTCTCCACCTACCCAATAAACTTCTTCTATTCTATGTTCTTCGACCGCATTACTAAATTCTTGCTCTACTGTATCTTTTTGGAATTCTTCTATTTTTTGTTTTATTGGCTTTTCCATCCAGGGTTCTATTTTGCCTTGCTTACGTGCTTCTGTTTCCCAAGCACTGCTTAACATTGGACCACACATACGACATTTGAAATTACATAAATTACTAAAACGATAATCCCAACTTACAGGTTTCATAGTAGTGTAACCTGTATCATCTGTACTAGGTATTACATCTTGCCATTTGTGTGCAAACAAATGTGTAAAATAATCTCGATACACATCTTGATTTAATAATTTTTTATCACATACTACACATTCAGAAGGAATTTTGTTCTTTAACATCTGCATACGAATACGTCTAATATTTTCACCATTCCAATATTCTTCTAATGACTGTGGGTTATATTCATTTGTGCCTTCTGCAGTATCTATATACTGTTTAAAGTTTTGTGCAGGTTCACGACTAGCACAACACAATCGACGTTCTGTTTGTGGGCTAAGATATGTATGAGTCCAAGGAGCCATACATAAATTTTCAGGTTTATCCATGTATAAACTCCATTAATGGATGAATAATTTGTTCTTCTAGAAGTTTAATTATAAAATCTTGATTGTAAAAAAGGCTATAATTATACTCTATTTTTTCTTTTGTAAGGCTATCTTGAAAAATAGTTTTATCTTTTATGCATTGTTTTACCTGATCAATAATTTTATTCAATCTTAAATCTTTATCTAATACTAGATCATAACTTTCATCTATACAATGGTTAAAAGTTTGAAATCCTAAATTTTGTATATGTTCTAAATTTGTTTTTTGTCCATATATGATAAATGGATGCTTGAATGCACAAGGTTTATATGTTTTTTCTGTCACATTGATGTGAATATCATATGATGAATAATTTTCTACATTTGTTTCAGTAACAAGACTAAATCTAGTATCTGTATACCAGGTAGGGTCTATATACCTTTGCCAATTAGGTTCGCTTTTTGATATATCCTTAGCATTTTGTAAAATAATACCTTTACCAACATAGCTATATATATTATTTTTAAGAAAAGGTACAAGTTTTTTAAAAAATTTTAATCTATGAGGTTTAAGCAAAACATCATTACAAAGAAACAAGAAATCTTTTGTTGCATTATTGGTTAGATCAAATTTCATGTAGCCTAATTTTTTATAATGTATACTCTCATTGATTAAAAAAAAATCACGAGCTCGAATGATGTAATCTATACGTGTATTAGATTGATTGACGTGCCCGTCCCACCCGTCCCAACAACTTTCTAAAACATGTGGTATACTATCATGCAACCACTTAGTTCTAGTAATTTCTTTATCACAGTCCATTTTATTTACAAAAATAGTAGATTTTTTATCATAATTTTTTGCATAATCAATAATTTCTACATTGAAATATTTTTTCCATATATCTTCTAGGTACCAGGCTTGAAAAATTGTGTCATCTTTTTCAACCAATATAGTAGGCTTAGAGTTCATAATTTATAGCCTTAGCAATCTTACTATGACTTATTGCAAAATTTTGGTTACGATATAAGTCTGTACGTCTTAATTTTTTTGCTAAATCATCACTAGATTCGTGAGTACTATCAACAATAATTTGTTTAAGAGCATGAATATCTGTTGCATATTTCTTATGTTTTATCTGTTGTTTTTGCAAATAAAGCATTAGAGGAGCTCTTGCAGTTTTTGGGGTACAACTTAAACTAAACTCCCAAGGATCATGCATAAGATTAAAATGTATATTATTAAAGTCCATTGTATATGCCCAGGTAAGTATTTCATCTAAGTAAAAAATGTTTTGTATATTCCAAGTGCAACATAACTGTGTAGTAATCGGATAACCTTGTTCACGTAATTTATGAACTTTTTTAATGTTATTGTTTGATGTTCTCCATTTTGCTCCATATCTCTCATACTCAAAACGTTTTTTTGTATTATCTACACTAAAAGCAATCTGCACATGTTTAAAATGTTTCCATATTGACGGATCTTTTGGATATTGTGTAGTATTTGTGTTATAATGAATATCTATATCTTTTGCAAAACCTCGTTCAACTGCACGTTGTAATAACTCGAAATGTTGTTTTATCATCCAAGGTTCACCACCAGTAAATTCAAAGTACTTTATTTGTGGCAATAATTCATCTAAGTTATCCCAAAATTTAGGCGACTTTCTTACCCACTGTCCATCTTTTAGCCATTTTATTGCAATATGATCTTTATGCTTACCTGTGTAATCCCATTCTTCCTGTGCCCATTTACTACTACTCCAACTTCCGCAAATACGACATTTTAAGTTACAAATGTTTCCTAATTTCAAGTCTAAAAATACAAGTTGCTCACCTTTATTGTCTTTATATTCAATGTTTAAATGTTTAAACTTATCTAACATATATTGACGTTTAGACTTTTTTCCTGCATCTTCTTCTCGCCAGCAATTTCTGCATCCTTCAGGTTTCTCCCCTCTACGAAAACTACGTCTTAAATTACGCATAGTTTTACTATTAAACGCATCTTCTAGTGTATTATTTTTAAGATTAGTATCTGGTATTTCATCTGTATATAAACAACATGGTCTCATGGTTCCCAAAGGTGTTGCTTCTATGCTGATCCAAGGTAATATACATTTATGCATATTGTTTTAAACTTTCTAACTCTGGAAAGACTTCATAAAAATTTTCTGTTCTTACTTTGTCTAATTGACTTGTTACTTGGTTGAACTTTTGTAAATGTTTTGAATTATCTTGTGCATTCATAAAACTTATAAGACTTTTAAATCCGTTTGTTGCCCTTTGCAGATGATCTTTAGGACTTAACCAGTCTATGTAATCTTCTAGTTTACCTGTAATATCTTTTTTCATATCTTGTGGTAAACAATCAACACGATACCAGTCAGGACTTTGTAGTACATTTATATTCAAATCCTGAGGATTTAACAATCCACTCTCTATCCAATTTTTATGAAAATCTGGAATATGTTGTACATTCATTAAACTAAGTGTAGGACTAATATAGAAATCAACATTAGGGCACTTTTCTAACATACGCTCTCTATTATTGAGTATTTTATTCCAATTACATCCTTTACGCATAAGTTCTGCACGATTATCACTAGCATCTAAACTTGCTCCGACACTAACACTATCAAACATTCCCCAATAATCTAGTACATCTAAATCTTTATATAATGTTTCATTAAAATTAGTATTATAAATTAACTTAACATCAAACTTTTCTCTTTTTATAAGTTCTTTAAGTATATTATAGTGTTCTTGCATTATAAGTGGTTCACCACCTGCAAAATATATCTGTTCTATATAATCTATATGAGGTATCATTTGTTCCCATATATCATTTTTGTTACGACCAGCCCATTCAATACGTTTATGATTAGGAGGTTGCCCATGCATTTTTACATGATCATCATACCATAAACTACTAAACATAGGCCCACAGCTACGACATTTTAGGTTACACTGATTACTAAAACGTATATCCCAATAAACTAGTTCAAAGTCAGGATTAACACCTTGATCAACTTTATGTATATGATGTCCGAAATGCTTATTGCTACTATTACGCATACTAAAAAAGCCTTGTTCTTCTTGCTCATAACAACGTGTGCATTCTTTACAAGGTTTATCTGCAAGCATGTTTTCACGCATTTTTACATATTGATCACCATGCCATATTTCTTCTAAAGTATTTTCTCTCATGTTGCCAATAGGGTGATTCATTTCACCTAAGCAACAAGGATATGCTTCACCTGTTGGAAATCCGTGTATGTGTGTCCAAGGTATCATACAAAAATATTTGCTATCCATCAATCTTTTTTGTTGATCATCACGTAATGATTCTAATTCTACAAAGACTGGCCTCCTACTATTGTAGTCATAAGTTTCGTAATATTTGTCTGTTTTAGAGCGACTCATACCATTCCTCTAATTCTGGAAACGCTTTTGCAAATATATGATTACGACGTATATCATATTGTGTGTAAAATTTTTTAAAATCATTATGTAGATTTGTCATTTCAAATGCTTCACTATGGGGTTTTTCAACAACTTGTAAATATTCAACTAACCTATCTAATTGTCCTTGCTCCCAATCTTGCATATTAGATAAGTCTAAATCTTTTAGTCTACTAATACATTTATCTTTAATAGATTGAGGAAGAACTAAACAACTTTGAAAACTTGGAAATCTTAGTATGTTATAACTCATAGTAGCAAAACTTTTTCCAAACCTGTTTCTAGCATTAAGAATCTTTTCAATCATATCAGGAAGTGTAGGTAAACAAAGTGCATTTATAGTCATCATACAATGTGTGTCTATACCAGCATTATCAAGTTTGACTAAATTTTTCCACCATTGTTCAAAGTCTAATCCATCACGTATATATTCAGCACTATACCCTGTTGCTTCCATGCTAGTATATACATCTAAACTTGGTAAGTGTGTTCTACACTCTACTAATTTGTCGATAAGTTCTGGCTTTCCGCCTAAATTGCTATTAATAGCAAGTTTGGTTTGACTTTTATTTGCATTAAGTTTGAACCAATCAAATAGTCTCCAAAGTTCTGCACTCATAATAGGTTCACCACCTGTAATACGTAATTCACGTAATGTTAGATGAAGATCGTTATCCCACCATTTAAAAAATGCTTCTACATAAGGGTTTGTTTCGCCGTATTTGTATAATTGATTACTATCATGTGTATGTGTAAAATGATTTCTTCCATCGCTTTTCAAATTCTCGTATGCACCATGTGTTTTTAAATCTTTTACCCAAGTACTTGAAAATGCAGGATTGCAGTAACTACAAGCAAAATTACATGTTCTATCAAATGCAATCTCAAGTGTACGTAAGTTAATATCTTCTCTGTAATCTGTTCTAAAAGCATTTTCTAATTCCTCAGTTGTATATATTTTGGATTTATAAACTCTATCACTTATAAATTTAGTACCCATGTCTTCTATTTTCCAGCAGTATTCACACCCACTAGGACGTTCGCCGCATTGCATTTGTCTGCGTTGTTCTTTTTTCTCAGGGGTATTGTGTAGTAGTTTAGGATTTGTTTTAACTGCTTCTGTATCTATTTTATGTGGCAAGGGATGATGACAACTGGTGGTCATTCCACTTCCTAACCATACTGTTGCATTGTACCACTTTGCACCACAAAAACTTGTACTCTTTGGATCAAGTATCGTACTTTTATATTCTAAATCAGATTGCATTTATAGTTTTCTTTATGTTACTTGCTACATTATTATACAATTTAAATATACATTTAACATTATCATCAAACCTATGACTATTTTTTACCCACAGGTCTTTAGTGTTTTCTTTATCAATAAACAACATTTTATTATCTTGTATCATTTTTACCATTCTTAAAATAGGGTCTTTCTCTTTATCATAAGAATGGTCTATTATATCATCAAAACAATCAAATCCATTATCACGTAAGTTCTTAACGTATCCATAATTACACAAATATAACGGAAAATTTTTTCCTAATTGGTTTTGCATTGTTTTTTCAGTTATACAGGAAAAATTATAATCGTAGTTTGTTTCACTTACAATCTCGACAAAGCTGTTTTTAAAAATTGGCGTCAGTCTTAAATTATAATTTTCTAAAGGATTAGTTGCGTCATCAGACTTATTTGTACTTCTCATATTGATAGGTTCAAAAGCATCAGTTGTGTCTGTAATTCCATCACTTTTTTTGGCTCTATCCCAACCACTTTTTATAATATTTGAATAATTATAAAAATCATAATTACATAAATTTAAAATATCATTCTCTTCTTTTAGTTTTGTTTGTAAAATTGGTGCAGTAATTTTACAATATTGATCGAAACTCGTGCCTAGTAAATAAGATATTAAAGTTAATCTGTGAGGTCTAGGATGCCTATTTAAAGAAATGCCAATACATTCACTATTAAAATTTTTATCTGAAACTGTATTGGCATGTTTACCTAATTGTAGAATACTTTGGTCGCCTAACCCTATTTGATAATGTTTACAATTTTGTGCATTCATATCAGACTGCAAGTTAAACTTATCTGAAAAAAAATAAAACTGTTTATCTTTATGTAAATTAAAAACATCAACAAAATTTTCAATTTGTCCAGGATCAAAAATATCTATATAAAATATGTTAACCTTATTTTGGTTAAAAATATAACTTTTTATGTTATCAAAAATACAAATAAAAATACTATCACACGGACTCAGTTTACTATGTGCTTTTTCAAAATATTCTTTATATTCTTCTAAAAGCATACGAGGAAAAACATTAGGGCTAATAATTTTCAAAAATATTCTCCATCTTATACTCTTGTTCTTTACTAAATTCGTAAAACAGTGTTTTATTGTAACGCAGATCTGATAACATGTCAACATACATACTATATAAATCTTGTGTTTGTAAAAATTCTATAACTCTATATACAGTATCATGAGCACCAAGGTTTTCTGCATCTATATGTTTCCAATAATTATTAAAAGTTTTAAATCCATGCTTTTTCAGCCAAGAATAGGTTTTAGGATTTCCATGTACAACATAAGGCCTTAATCCTATCATGGGTTTCCACATTTTTTCAGTAACTAGTAAAGGTTCCCATTCATCAAATACAGTTTCACTAATAACATTCAAAAAATGATTTTTCCATAAATCAAGTCTACCAACTGTTACTAAATCATCAGGCACTCCGCCATATTTTTCATTACCGAATCCTGCACCTATGTATTTTTCAGAGTAATCATCTATTGTCAAAACTTCCCAATTCTTATGGTGTCCTTGCCAAATTTCTCCTGGTTCAGGACCACCAAGTGTAACTATTCCATGTTTAAGTAAATTACGATGTCTTAGTATTTCTGTTATTTCAATCCTGTGGTCTCTAGGTTTTCTTTGGTACAACATATAAATATATTCAGGGTTTTTTGTCATTTTTACCTGTTCTTCTGTATATAATGGCATAACATCTTTACCTATCAATGCATGAAAGTTCCATTCATATATACTATCTTCAAACATTCCTATCCTATAAACATTTTTTATGTTATATTTCTTTATTAGCAAATCTAAGTCTTCATTTTGCAAGTATAAAGGATCTATTACACTAAGCAAGAATAGATTATCAAAATCTTGATCAAAACTGTTAGCCTTTTCCCATTCGCCATTAGAAAATTGAGGACCAAACCAAGTCGTGTTTATAATAAGGTTTCTATCATTTGGAAAATGTTTATCAACCTGATTTACTGTGCTATCAAATATATGTTTTTCTTTAGGTCCATATGAAGAGTTTTGTGAAAATGTCATTCCTACTCGTTCGTACATTCTACCATTTTCCTTATTCCATATTCTAGTGAGGTATCACATGATAATCCTAAACTATTCAATTTTTTTGTACTACCAACTCTATGCCCTGCACCTTCTGGCTCATCTGTTTGTGTTTTCACAGGAATATTAATTCCATGTACTGTTTTGTACACTATTTCAGCTACTTCTTTAAATGTTATTGCTTTTCCTGTTGCTATATTGACTGTAATTGGTTCGTCTTTATGCAACAAATATTCAAAAACTTTGAGTGCATCTTCTATATATACCCAATCACGTGTCTGTGTACCACTTCCCCATACACTACATTCTCCTTGACGTGCTCTTTGTATAATAGCAGGCAAAGGATAATCCATTTCTTGTCCTGGACCATAAATCGTAAAAGGTCTGATCACATGAGCAGGTATATTCAAAGTTTTTAGCATACTTTCTGCTACAACTTTACTAAGTCCATATAAATCAAATAATATTGTAGTACCAAATTGTTCTTCGTGCATAGGAGTATCAGGTAACTCCTGTAAATATAGTGGGTAAGCTGCACAACTGCTAGGATATATTATCTTTTTACACCATTGTTCAGCCCATTTGAATGTCACTCTATCTAATTCTATGTTTTTAGTTATAAGCCATTTGTTATTATCTATACCTTTACGTCCTCCTACAAAAGCAGCAAAGTGATATATACAATCATATTTTTCATAAGGCAAGTTTGTTAATACATCTTGTGTAAAAGCAGTAACATTATGACCTTGTGTTCTTAGTGAATTTACTGTGTGACTTCCTAGAAACCCACCAGCACCTGTGACTATAATTTTTGCCATTCTATTCCCTCATACAAATAATCTGCCCATACTTTATGATACAGTCCTAAAGGATGTTCTTTTCTAAAAATATTTTTATTACTATAAAGCATATTTTGCCTAATTTCTGTTTTGTCAATTAAATCAATCATCCAATTTTGGAAATTTGAAATCATATCTTTAGGTAAAAATTCTGGAACTAATTGGAGATAATCTATTGCAGTCATATCAGTGTAACATTTTCCAGTGCAATTAAACCCTAGTACTTGATACCACGGTAGTAAATTAGTAGAAAAACCTAATGGATCTACAGCATTACTACTGAAAATCACTGATACATTTTTATGTTTTGTTATTTGTAGTATTTTATCGACTGCTTTTTTATTTAAATCATATAAAAAACTATCAAAGTTATTTATGTTGTTAAAATAACTTACATAGTCAAAGTGTCGATCTTGAAATGTGTTAAACGATCTGCCAACTCCAGTAAAAACTACTAGTATCACAATCCTATTATATTCTAGCTTGTCTACTAGCATGTTAAGTTCACTAATACGATCAGCCATCCATTGATTTCCTTGGGCACATAATGCAAGATTTAGCCAATCATATCCTAAACGTTCACTTAACTGGTTGCCATATACGTTTTTTATCCTTTTATTATCATCATAATTATTAAAACTTATATCACTACCCCAAGTCCAACTATCACCAACTGTTACTAGTAAATTTTTGCTGTTTCTACTAATAAAATTAAAAGTATTTGTATCCTTTGTATACCAACTATTGGTTTTGTTAGCAAGTGTAAAGTATTTGTATAATGTGTCTTGTGTTAATACTATTTTTTGCTCCAATACTCACATTGATTCCAAAAACTTTGCATTTCAGGAAAGGTTACCAAAAAATTGGTTTTACGTCTACGATCATGCTCACTAAAAAATCTAAAAAAATCACTACGCTTACGCTCTACATTATCTGTACCCAATAACATCCAATCTCTATCTCTTTTCATTTTTAGAACTTCGTAATCTTTAAATCCGTGCATCTCATGTAAATTATTTTCCATAAATCCTATCACATCGTCCATTATTATGCTATATTCTGTAGGTAATATTTGTAAACTTTGCCACTCTGGTGTGTATAACAAAGGGGTATCGAACCATACACGTTGATAAGTTTCAGTATATGTTTTACGTAAGTACAAGATGTACTCTAATAGTTTTTGCAAGGAGATAATGCTTAAATTATTCATTGTAATGATAAACGTAAGACTACTTCTATAAGGAATATCTTTTACAAACTCTTCACATCTATTTATTGCAAGATCAAAGTCTAGTCCATGTCTAATGTATTCTGCTTGAGAACCCCAAGTATCCAAACTTACAAACTGCATGAAATGCTCTACATTTTGGCCTTCGCAAAGTCGCTGAACATACGTCTTATATTTTGTCCAGATTAAGGAGTCAACACTAAAGTTACTGGTTACATTCATGTGTAAATCAGGTTTAGGATTCTCAAGCACGTAATCAAACACTCTATAAGTGTTTGGATCCATAGTAGGCTCACCGCCTGTCATGCGAAAATGTTTTAAATCATCATATAAATCAGGCCACCAACGCCAGAACGCTTCCCTATATGGATTACTTTCCCTATTAGGTATTGCTCTACGTTCACCTGTAAAGTGTTCTGGTGCATTATGCGGTGTACTAGTAGGCCATGCACCATGCTTTTTTGCTTCTTTTGTCCATGTGCTACTAAATTGTGGCGAACAATAACTACAAGCCATGTTACAAACATTATTAAAGTTAACTTCTACGTAACTAGGATTGACATCTGCATCTGGATTAGCAACAATTTCGTTTAAACTATCCATTGCCCAGGGTTCGCCACTACGGTAATGTCTATCACTAATATTATTTTGTGCTTCTATGTTCCAACAATAATTACAATCATTACATTTTATACCCTGCATCATTTCTTTACGACTGTGTTTTTTATGTTCGGTATTATGTAAAGAACTAGGATTATCAAACAGTGGTGCAGTAGGAATTTTATGTAATGGAGGATGATAACAACTATTTGTATGTCCTGTTGTTAAGTGTAAACTAACCTGTTTCCATTTTGCTAAACAGAAACTTTCACTAACTGTTGATAGTTTTTCTTTTGCTATAAGTGCATTATTATAGTAATCACTCATTATCAAGTCCTAGTAATTTTGTTATTTTATTTTCATCCATTATTACTGGTAACTTATTTAGAACTCTTTTATTTGCCTTTAATCGTAACAAAATTGATTGCATGTCCACAGGATTTTGTAATAGTTTCTTTAAACTCTCAAACACCGCATCTACTCTAACGTAACTGCTTTCACTGTCATAACTTTTATCTATAATATCATCAAAAATATCGAATCCCATATGTTTTAAATTTAATTCAAAATTTGGACTACCTATTACTAAAAAAAGTTTTCCATATGCAATAGGTCTAAATGTTTTTTCAGTGATAAAAAAAGTTTCTGGTGTTGTGTTTGTTTCACAAACTATTTCTACTGCTATATCTTTATATATTTTATTCCAAAATATTTTGCTTATACTTTCATTATACGTGATAGGCTTAATATATGTAGATATATCACTGTATGGCAACAAACACCGTAAACTTTGCCATTTTTCAGTATGATCACAAATAAATGGAGCAAAGTCACTTTCCCATTCTCGTATTTCTCCTACATCTAAATGCATACTTGCTTTACCATTATTGCTATATTTCCAATTTTTATGATGATAGAAAGCATATAATCTTTCATTACTTGCTCTATTACAAAATAATCCATATTGAAACTTTTCAGGCAAAATAATTTTTACACTTTGAATAAACCTTCTTGCATGGAAATTTGAAAGTTCTTTAGTATGTATATGTTTAAATGTTTTTGATTTGCACAGTCTATTATTGCTTCTAAACTCTATCTGTGTATAAGGTATTTTTAATTCGTCACAAATATTTTTTACTTTTTGCTCTATACCATTTTCAACTATATCCCAACCCTCATGTTTGAGGTCTAATATAATTTTTTCATTAGAGTTTTGAGCAATCTTACAAGCCAATATTTCTGTGTTCCAATTCCTAGATACTCCACAGTAAGGTGTAATATCTATTGTTACCATCCTTCAGACTTTCTTAGCATATCTATTTCTAATGTCATAGAATCTGATTTTGTATAGGTATTGTAGTAGTGTTTTTTAAAAAATTTACTCTGTTCACTTGTAAACTTGCTAATATATAATCCCAAACGTGTTTGTAATAAATTATTAATATTTGTTTGATCTACAGTTTTCCATTCACTGTATATTTCACCTAAGTGGTAAAAGTCTTGTACTTCTGTGTAATCCCATTCAGTAAGCATTGTCCTGTAAGTTCCATATCTAGCACCTGCTATACAACTATCACCATATTCTGCGTCAGCACCTATGTTGTGCCATATGCTTAGTCTATCAAAGTTACTGCGATGAACCATTTCATTAAATTCCATCAGACTAGGCTTTGTACCTTTCTTCAAACACATCTTTACGCCTTCTCTGAATCCTGCTCGCCATGCGTGGAACGCATCACCATTAGGATGCGTGGTGCTATAAACATTATTCATAGCCAAATATTTTGGATCATAACAAAACTCTATTTCGTTTTCATCTGCTCCATCACTATTTTCATGTGTCTGCATGTTGTTTACAAACTCTCGTGTCCAACAACTCAAACCACCGTTACCATACATAAGTCCGTTGACTGCATTCACTGCTTTCCAACGAAATACACAGTCTTTATGTTCAGGTTTTATATCTAAAGTTATATCGAAAAATTCTGAATAGGGCATGTTGTCGCCATCTATTAACACAAAACGTTCAGTATCACTAGCACTAGCTGCTGCTTTGTGTGCAGCATCAGATCCTTTAACGCCGTCAACACGTTTTGCCCAGGGCACCATGTTTTGTATCTTAGCCCAGAACTCTTCTTTTTTGGGTTCATCATAGCTCAAATATACGCAATCTAAATCTGCTACATCAATCTTTGACATAAGGATTCCTCGTTAGTTCTTCCTGTTTTAAAAACCAGTGTGTTGTTTTAGGTGTTATCCAAACTAGTTCTTTATCTATTACACGATGTCTTTTAAAATTTATTGCATCATATTGGTCTTGTGTAATTACAATATAAGTTTTGTCCTCGGATAAATCTTTTTTTACATACTTTTTATCAAGTATAACACCTTGTTGATTATAATACAATCTTATTTCAGGAGGCGGTGCAGACTCAAATATGTGTTGTGCTTCAAAGAACGAACTGCTCATATCTTTTTGTTAACTCCTCTGTGCAAAAGTCTTTGTGGTAATAATGAAAAGGGCGTGTCTGTGCATATCCATTTACTAAAAATATTTTATCATCTGTTAATGCCCAACTACAAGCATCACGCCAATCATCTGTACCAAATCGATTTATATAACGTTTCATATGTGTAAATGTTGGATAATCTAGTGTTGGCACATAAAAATCTTCACTACCAGTTTCAGTAGCAACTATGCTCATAAACACATCTGTGTCAGCATATTCATGTCTACAGTTTTTTAAAATACTTGATTTGTATATGTCAAATGTATTTAATACTTTTTTACAATCGTTAAAAAACTTTTTTGCTTCTACACAATGTCTAAAATACATAAAACCATTGTAAACATTAAGCATATTATTTTCTTGCCACATCTTTCTATACTTACTGTCATCTGCAAACTCGCCTCTATAATTACAAACTCGTGTTGTAAAGCAAATATTTTTTAACCTAGCACCTGACCACCAGTGATCTATGCTACTTGCAATAAGCATATCACTTTCAACCTTAAATGTTTCTTTAAAAGGTGTTAGTTCCCATGCTAGACACTCGTTTGCAAAAGGTTCCATAGTAGGTATTGTGATAATTTCATCAAAAACTTTAGTCATATATTGTGGCACAGTAGTATTTTCGTCTACAACGACTGCAAACTTGTTAATTTTACAGTAAGTTTTCACACTAAGAGCAAGCAAGTAGGCACAATTTAGATATTGTTCACCTTGAGCAAAAGTTAAATATCCTTGATTATATTTCTTTTCTCTCATACACTATTCCATAGTTTATCGTATACGTCAGTTTGTAAAATACATTTTTTATTCATCACATGTAAATCACCCTTATAACGTATTATGTTTTTACTATTTCTAAGATTGTACTTTATTAACCAGTTATTTTTTCCATAATCCACGACACTATCTGTAGTGCTTATTGCAGGCAAGTTGTGTATAAATGTATTTGTATTTGCATATCCATTACAAATATTATGAGCAATACTTAATGCAAAATCATTTCTAAAAGGATTGCGTCTAAATCCTAACAGTCTACCATAGTATCCATAATTTTCATAAACAGTCCTCCAGGTATCAAAGATTTGTTTTGCATGTTTATTCTTTTTAAAATATATTACTGTGGCCCAACGCATTTCAAATCCATTACCGCCACTTTCTAAAAAACGGTTATGTCTAAATATATCATTTCCTGTTACATCATAACTACTGTTATGACATAAAAAGTCTTGATTAGATCCAAAATAGTTTGCAAGATTATCATTTTGAATGAAATAGTCAGTATCAATAAGAATGGTTTCATCATATGGACTTAAATTATAAGTATCATAACGTCCTATATTATTCCATGCTATAGTTTCAACACCATCTTCATATCTAAATGTACGAATATTTTCTTGAACAACATCTAGTTTTACAATAGTGCTAGGAACATCTAAGTAGTATTCTGCTAGTCGTGCTGAAAGTTCAGCAAGACGTTTATAATCTAACTTACTATTTTCGCTGTATAATAACAGTACACCTTTAGACTTCAACGTCACCTGCTTTGCGTTTTGTTTTCAGTTCTTCGTATTGATTGTACCAATTATTGTGAACTTCTTTCCAACGCTCGTCTGCTAGTACTAACAATTCTTGTACATCAATTTTAATTGGTGTATCATAACTATCAGTTAGTATATCATCTCTGCTGGATTGAAATAATCCTGCGTTTGCACACTTCATGTACAAATAATTAA
>Ga0222719_10002906_pt1 | contig 15390 bp, 15 predicted proteins | sample C33_34DmetaG_FD_165039 | JGI IMG/M metagenome (GOLD analysis project Ga0222719, IMG submission 165039) | Estuarine water microbial communities from San Francisco Bay, California, United States - C33_34D | ecosystem: Environmental > Aquatic > Marine > Unclassified | place: USA: California...
CTAGAGACGTCAGTTTGAGCATGCTTCTTAAAGTATTGTCGAGATATCTCCAAAGTTCTTTCTCGAGTCTCAGGATCTAACTCTTTGGTATCCAAGAATTGGCCCATGTATCTCTCGAAGACATTTTGATCTCGAATGTTCTCGGACTTTGATACAGAATTATCCATAGCAGTTTGAGCAGCCTTGTTCACTGTCTGAATTGACATTGGAGACCACTTTGTTTGTGCGTAATCTTCGATACGAACTAGTCGAGCGCGTGGAAGATTGTGTTCGCAAACAAGTCTAAGTCTAGCGTTACGAGGCACATCAACGTTTGGAAGTTGACCATCTTTTGTGATGTTGACTGTGATGAATGGTCTCGGAGAAGAGAACAATCGCTTTTCAACAGAGTGGTCATCTTTGCTTTTGATGTTCCACATCAAGTAGCCTTTGAGGCGCGATTCTCCAAAGTTCTGCTGTACAGTTGAGCCAGCATACCAGATTCGGCTTTTAGTATCCAAGGATTGCGTTCTATGAATGTCTCCAAGCATAGCGTAATCAAAATCTTTGAAGATAGAGATGTCATCTTCGCCATGATCAAGAGAGAATCCAGAACCCACCTGAGATCCTCGTACTGCTCCGTGATACAGAGCAATATTGATTGATCGATCATTCGAAGGTTTAGACCAATTGTCTCTATCGAATACAGAGAGAACATTAAACGTTAAACCGTCTTCTGGTGAATACTCTTGAGAGTTCTTTAACAAAGTTAATCTAGGGTGTTGCAATGTCTCAACGATTGGAGTAATCGCATCTTGACGGTCACCGTTCTTAAGGTTTCCATCGTGATTACCCAAAATGATAATGGTTGGTGCGATGTCTGCCAAGTTTTTGAGAAACTGGGATGCCATATCAAAATACTCAGGCGATAACTGTGTTTTTGTATGTGCGAGATCACCAGTGTGTACAATATAGTCTGGCTGCTCTTGTTTTAAAGAGTCGTAAATCTCTTTGAATACATGCTTGTATTCCGTGTGATATTTTAAATTTCTAATGTGCGTGTCGCTAATGTGTGCAATACGTTTCATATGTCCTCCGATTTTGGTTTGTATTATTAATATAACATATCATTTATCAATTGTCAAGTATTTTTCTTCATATTCGTCATAAAAAATTGGACCTCCATCCATATAAGTCAAATCAAACACATTAAAATCGAACCACTCAAGAGATTCAACAGGATCCCATCCGTATGCGCTTGAAAGACAAGAAAGCAAAACATCTACATTGTAAACTAGTCTACTCTCCTTTCTGTGAAATTCCATCACGGCAGGTGCGAAAACATCCCTCGGTTCTAACACAACAAACTTGTGTCCATCTTCTACAGCGTCTTGTATTGTCATATCGGCAAAATTCATTTTATTCTCCTAACTGTTTTGGAATGACTGCTTTCGCAAGTCTCAAGATATCTTTATACTTTGCTATAACTCCAGAATAAAGGCTTGAATCGCAATTAAGCAGCCAAGAATGGAGCTCAGCAAAGGTTTGAGTTTGGCTATACTCTATGTCTCCGTAATGCTCAGAAAGGATTCTAAGGGCATCCTCGGGATCATTTATTAGCCATTCTTTGGTCTTTTTCTTTTTTAAGCCACTAAAGTGGCTAAAGGTGTACCCTATCTCAGAAAAAAGAGCAACAAGGAACTGAGTTCGGTGTAAGCCTTTGAGACCTTCTTCTCCGTGAGAATAGTATGACCAACGTAGCCAATCTATATCTCCGACCATCCAATCAATCTGTACAAAGTCTCCAGTGGGACCTTGCTCATCGTGCTGTTCAAAGCAAGTAAAAATGTTTCCTGCTGTTACTCTATCTCCGACATCGATGTTATTCTCTGCGATTTTTGCGGAGATTAAAGTCAACAAGCTACGCATCTTACACATTTCGTCAGTAGCAGTTCTTGCTCTCTTTCGATATTTCTCGAAGAGATCATTCCATTCATCCATTTCAATGCCCCACTTTCCTATCTCATGGCCAGCGAATACTCTTAAGATATGCGTGTAGTCTATTGCAAGATCGAGATCTCCAGATATTGGCTTCTTACCAGCGGACCCAACAGTCTCAAAGAATTGAAGCGAATGTGCTTTCAATGGAAATATTTTAGATAAGGCCGCCTTGTATGCCTTGATTGTCGGTTCAATTCTGTTTTTGGGAATTGATGTTGCTTTGTTTTTAAAGATGTTTCCACCCATATAACCTCCAGTGTTTATATTAATGTAACACGTTGGAGATGATTTGTCAAGTTAATCAATCTTCTTTTTTTGGAGAATCATTTGTAGCGTACTTCACACCCATGATGGTACCGATAATCGAGAAGCTATTTGTTAAAAGTATACCAAATAAATTTGACCAAGTATTTCCCAAAAGGGTTGTGTCAACACTGCCACTAAACAAAGCTATGGCATAGAGTATCGTCGTTATTACTCCAACGCCCATTATGATCCACAATGCTACTTGAACAATGTTGCCTATCAGTTCAAATTGTGTTCTTTTTTGCATAAGATCTAGATCATTGACAGCGGCTTGTTTAGCTTCCTCTGCCTTCTCTAGTGCTGCTTTTAAATCTGTCATTAACTGATCGTTTTCTTCAGCCTTCTGCTCGAGTTCTTTGTTCTGGTCTTGAACTTGTCTAGTTATCTCTAGGCGCTTCTTTCTTGTTTCAGCATCCTTTTCTGTCGCTGTCTTTATATACTCTTGAAAGTTTGCACTATCAGTTTCGAGCACCTTAAGTATGTTGCCTTCTAGGTGTACCTTTCTTGTCTCAGCTAATTCAATGAGGCTTTGTTCAACTTCTTCAGGTAACCTCATCTATACACCCTAAACGTCTGTAGGCCCTCTCTAAACCCTTCGTAGTCTTCTCGGAAGGATTCTAGCCTAGGTTCAATGTCGTCGCTCTTTACGATCCAAAACTGAGCGCCTGCCTCTTGTGCTTTTTCGATTTCTTGCTGATCAGCTGATGAAGATATGATGCCGATTACGACACCGTTTCCATATTCAAAATTAATTTTTCTAATAAGTTCAATTCCGTCAAATGAAGACCCAATGATGTTTAAGTCAACAAACACACAATCAGGCTTATGTTGTGGAGTCTCCTGCCATCCTTCAAACAAGTTTGCTGCTTCGTCTGCTGATGATAAAGACTCTAAATTCAATGTTATGTCGAGAAGCGAACAGGCATCCTCGAAAACCAAGTGAAACAAGTTCTCATCATCTACTAACAAAATTGAATTAATCATCTTAACTTTATCCTCATCAATGTTCCATCATCTAGTTTCTCCGCGGAAACCTCAAACCCATGCTCCTTAAATATGGCTACACATATATTTAATCCAAGTCCAGTTCCTTTTTCTTTTTGATCTTTTTTTCTTGCGTATGGCTTTGACAATTCCTTGAATTCTTCTGAGGATAAACCACGACCATTGTCTCGAACTCCAAGAGTGTCTTTGTCAATTCTAAATATTCTGACACACTTTGATGGAGAATCGTTATACTTAAGACCGTTTCTAATAAGATTGTCAACAGCAGTACAGAATAGTGGCTCATTAACCATCTCAGACCCAAGCGGCTCAATCATTATTTGATCTGCGTATGATGTTCTTTTTAGATAATTTCGGAGACAACTTGAAAGATTTGTTGTTGTCAAAGATATTTTCTCGCCATCCTTGACCAAATTTGTGAATTCAAATACTCCTCGATATACTTGTTGAGAATGCTCGAGACCATCCGTTAATAATCTCAAAGGAGCTTCAAGTTTAAATGTTTTAATTTGTTCATCGGACAATCTTCTCTTGAGAGATTTAATTCCTCTAGGGAGATAGGTGTTTATTCCGCTATGCATATCGTGACGGAGAATCTTTGCGGCATGCTCCAGATATGTATTTTTAATCTTTAATTCTTCAAGAAGCTCCAGCTCTGACGAGCTTATTGTTTGCAAAAACTCTCGAACAAAAGAAAAGAACGGAGGAGTAAAAGATAATATACAAGCATAGCCAAACAGGGCGACCCAATAAGATGCTTTGACAAATCCAAATACAACAAGGGACTGTACGATAAAGAATGAGGCCATAATAAACAAAGCCACCGTTAGACATATCTTAGAGTTTGTCGACACCTTAGTAAGATTCATTTAGATATTCTCCAGCATTTGTTCAAAGAAATACATTTCATTCTTTATTTGTCTTGAACTAACTAGTCTTTCTTTGAACTCTTTAACTCCCATCTCTGAAACGTCTTCTTCATCAATTGAAACTTTGAATACTTCGAGGTCATACTTAAGCATGGATTTAATGATCCACTCAGCTTTCTTCTCAGCGTCTCCATCAAGAGCCATGTAGACGGGTGTGTCATGTAGGGCAATAGCTTGAAACAAACGAGAACGCTCTCGCAAGGTTGAGCCAAGAATAGGGATTGCGTTACCTCCTGCTGCGATAGCATCAAAGACACCTTCGACAAGAACAACAGGTTCATCCCAGTCAATCATCAGTTCGTTAAAAACGATATCACGACCCGCTGGAGGGTTGAGGTACCTACGCTGATGCCCAACAAAACTGCGAGCGATGAAATAATTGCAATCTCCGTCCACGTCAAAGGACGGGATAATGATTCTTCCGGCATAGCGACCCTCCTTACAATAGCCTATTTTCCATTTTAGAATCTCTCGACGACCAATTCCGCGAGATGATAGATAACGAAATGCGTCCGTTGTGTCCATCGGCAAGTCTTTGTTGCATAAAGAGATGAACTCTTCGGGCAAATCTATTTGTTGCTTCTCTTCTTCGTTGTTTAATTCTTTGAAGAGATCCTCGAACTCGTTAAGGTCAAGTCTACCTTGTAGTTCAAGATACTTTTGTCGTTGCTGGTAGTTGCCGAACTTTCTTACAATTCGGTAAATGTTCTTTCCTCTTGCGTCGCAAACCCAGCACTTCCAGAAACCGTTTGCGAAGTTCACCGACATTTTCTTTTTGTGGTGATTGCAAAAAGGACAATGATATAAATGCTCATCGCCCTTTTGATAATAAGACCCAAGAACTTGGGTTACAATTTTTCTTTTGTCCTCAATCATTATGCCCCCAACACTTTTCTAATCTGCTCTTCCCTCGCACCTTCTGGTAGAAACTTTTGGATAGACTCGCCGTTCCCCAATGCCTTTCGAAAGTCAGTTGCTGACAAGTCATCTTGTTGTTCGAACATCGGAGCATCTATGACATCGTTGCGGATGCCATCGAAGTATTTCATGAAGCCTTTTCTGTATCCTGCGTCTTTCGTGGAGCAGCCGAGAGCAACGGGCTCTAAAACTTTAACCTCGGCATAATCATAGCAATCAGCCAATGGATTGGTGTAAGCTCCCTTTTTGCCTTGTCGGATTGATGCTCTCTTGTAATTCATCTTTGGATGATCGAGCAATCCATAGAGTCGCAAAACTTCTTCGGTTTGCTCTAAAGTAATTGTGTCTCGAGACTTTTCTCCAATATAAAGGCGAACCTCTTTTACGTCAGGGTTGTCGAGATAAAACTTAATGTAGTCGTAGTGACCTTTGTGTGGCGGCTTGAATCCGCCGGGAATTAAAACTGTATATTGCATAATGTCCTCCGTGTTTGTAATAATGTAACATGTTCTGAGGAGCTTGTCAAGTATTTTCTTTAACTTTCTCTCAAGTCAAAATGAGAAAGAGCAACAACAATAGCGTCTGCTTCGTCGTCCAGTCCTGGTTTTGGGTTTCCATGTCTCGTGTACTCCATAATGAAATTATCAAACTTGTTCTCGACCCAATCAAGGACAACCACTTTTGCCTTTGTTCCTCGAGGCACCTTGATTCCTACTCTAGAACGGGCTGTGGTGGCTCCCACAAGCGTTGGAGGCTTTCCGAGTAGTTGATGTGCTGTAAGCGACACCATGCCGTTAAAACGCTGTAGAGAGCTCATAGTCTTTGCTGTTGTCTTGCCACCAGAGAACATCGAGAATGGTTCTTCAATTCTGATCTCCGTGATGTTGTGGATCGCCATGATTGGCTCCAATACATTCTCTTTCAATGCTGTGGCTCTTTCTTCCAAGGGCGTCTTTGGTTTGGTCTTGAAGAAGTCTGAATCGACAAGTTCTTGTTTGTCGTTTATAATTGCCCATCCAATTCTACTTGTTGAGACGTCTAGTCCTAAAATCATTTTAGCTCCGATTCCTTCATTTCTAATAGTTTTTGCAAAAAAGTAATAGTTTTAGTTGACATATTTAAAATAATATGTTATAATATATTAATAAGAGTACAATAATAGTATAACATAATAAAAGGAGTATGTCAAGTAAATTATAAATCTATTTTCATTTTAAATGTATATTCATCTTCTAAGGTCTTCTTGACAGGTCTAGCCATTGAGGTTATGCCTATAAGATTACCATCTTCGTCATATATGTGAACTTTCGATATGTATGTTACTTTATCGAATGAAGCAGAGGTATATGATGCGGATACGACGTTTGCAATGTCAGATGTTCCTTCGGCAAATGTAATTCCTGATCCTGTGATTTGGTTTCTCTCGAACTCTAAGTCCCTATAGGTTGGATTGTTTGAGTGATTCAAGTGTCCTTTCTTGGCATGAGCGAACATTGTCATAGAGCTTACATAGTTGACACCCTTAAAGTTTAGGTCATAGGAGGCCGAGGCAAGCGTATTAGAGGCTTCTACTCCATCATTAAGGGTTGTACCATAGTAAAGCCAAGAACCGTCTCTAGGCGTCCCTGAGATGTATTCAATGCTGTTTGATTCTAGAGACACAGACGATGTAAGCATGATAACTCCTTCATCATACAAGACAAGACCAACAACGGAACCCGAAGTAGAACCAGATGTTCCGATCAAAGTTCCGTTGTGGTTAATATCCGCGCACGTTCCTACCTTCGATCCTGTTATATAATAATTAAGTTCTACTGAACCTTTCTTTATGCTGGATCCGTAATACATGCTTGGAATAAAAATGAAGTTCACATCGCTTCTCGTCAAGTCTCTTGTTCCAACTGAAGGAATTAATCCTGTTGGAGATTCTTCTGGGACGAATACGAAGTGAGGAGATAATGTTGTATATTTTCTTGCTACGTTTTGCAAAGCTGATGCGGTGAGGTTGTATGGTCTTTGGCTTCCATCGTGTTTAACTGGAATGGTGGAGGTTGTGATTCCTCCGAGACTAAGATTGTAATAATCATTAACGGTCAATGTATTGCTGGCTTCTGCTAATCTTCTTGTGATTGGCGACTCAATGCCATAAGAGGATGATATGAAATCACCCGCACTTGCCGGCACTCCGTTCACCAAAGGTGGATAAGAAGCTTCAACCTTTGAGCTAACTGATACTCTATCTTGATAATTAGAAGTCCACTGATAATCACCTGAATGGCTTTTGACCAATGGTTGATGTATCTTTGATTTAAACAAAGGCTTAAAACCAGAGTCTATAGCATTCACTCTTAGTTTCATCTCGGCTTCGTAAGAGCCAGTAGCATTCCTGTTTATGTCAAATACAACAAGGCCGCCTGATCCGGTTGGTCTAGTTTCTTTGTTAACGTAAGATTTCTCTTGATAAATGAATACGTTGTAAAGAGGGTAAGTCTTTAGTCGGTTTATGAATAAATCATCTTTTTTAAACTCGAATCTATGCATATCATCCTAGTAATCCAAACGTGCTCTAAACGTAAGCTCAACTGTCTTGTCTTTTCTTAGTGGCTCTGAGAACTTACCAACTGCCAACAGTTGATTGTCTGCCGAATAAAGTCCGATAGAAGTGATATAAGAGATTGGAGTGTCGGACTGCTGATTCTTAACTCTGATTTCTGATCCACTCAAGTAAGTCGGGTTAGAGCTGTAGTTAAATTCATTGTGCTTTGCGCGACAGAAGTAAACTGTTGAATTCAATTCGATTGTATTGTTGAATTGCAAGTTGTAGATTCTTTTTCTTAAAGCATCTGCTGATCCTGAAATCTCCTCGGAAATAAGAGAACCGGTAAATGTTGTTGAAGCGTCAAAGAAATTACAAGATGACGATAAAAACCCACCGTCAGAAGTTGACATAAATACGGAGGATGTAATTACGGCGACACCTGCTTGATAGTAAATAAGTCCGCAAGCTTGCTCTTTTGAACCTGTGATTCCATTTAAGGCTTTTTGAGTCGCGCTATCACCAGCAGAGTTGGAAATATAAAGAATTCCATATTCACCAGCAGGGGAGTTTACTCTATAAGAAGTGGAAGCGTCTGTATCTTTAATTGTTACTCTCTGGTCAAAGATCCCTGTTGTGAACGATGAGCTTAATCCAAGCTCTAATTGAAACGTTCCTTTGTCGATCTCATCTTTCACCAATAGTCTCGAGAAAGAAAGGAATACCGCATCATTAATTTTTGTACCACCAGTCAAGTCGCCATCTTCATCAAACTTTTGAACATTGCCAAACTTATCATATCCAGCAAGAACTTGAGCCATTTGATTGTAGATATTGTCTTTCTTTGCGGCTTGTTCTGTTACGACTAGGTTTGAATCACCTGATGTTCCGAATGTAATATCAAAGATATGGTTCGCAGAAGAACTTAGGTATGGATAGTCATATACTGACTGAAACATACCGTGAGCAAAATTTTGAATGTTGCTGTCGCTATATGTTCCGCTAACGATGGTTCCCGTAATAGGAATTGCTTCGTGAAGCAAAGTCTTTGTTGAAACTCTATCATCTGATGCCAAAGGCTTGAAAATTGTCATGTCTTAATCCTTAAATTTTAGCGAATCTTACTGGAATATCCAAAGAATATCCTGTTGTCAAACCGGTAACTCTAACGATTGAGTCAATTGTTTTAACCGAAGTTGTTGACCCACCACGGTTTGAGTATGTAGCGGTTGTACCAATTCTATCAAACAAGAAGTTGGATGCTCTAAGTTCTTGAGAAGATCTAATCTTAAACTCTAGCGATGAAGCAATGGGTCCATCGATTGGAGAAGATGAGGCCTCCAAGGCTTCTTGTGATGGAGTAAATACGAAAGGTGATCCCGGCTGCTTTCTTACGATATATGTTGCAACATAATCATCATCAATGGCCGTTGGTGAAAGGAAAGTCAATCCTTTCTTATCTACAATAGAGCCAAGTCTTGAGTCGATTTCGATTGAGAACTCCGTCTCAATCAAAGAGTTGTCAATCTCTGTAATGTTGGTTGTGTCAATACCGGCATCAATTTTAATGAAGGTTCCTCGATCATCTGTTGCAACACCATGAATAAACCCGGAGACGGGATCACCACTAGAGTTGTAGGCAATTGAATCCGTTCTGCCCATTGGTCTGTCATCGGTTGTGTTTTGGTCAACACAAACAACGAAGTTACCATCGGTATGACTTTTTACGCTAGAGTTTGCGACTTCATTCAGTTGAATGACTGGCAAATAAAGCAACTCTTGATTCGGCAAAGACAAAAGTCTAGACTTCATCGAAGACATGTTGTTTGTGAACGCTTCCAATACAGGTGTCTGTAAGATGGCCAAGTCTTCTTGAGCCGTTGAAGCAGTTTTGTCAAATAGAGCGTAGTTGATTTCATCATCGCCCAGTGCGAACTTAACAATAGAGAACTGATTGTTTCCCATTGCCAATCTTCTTCTTCCTTCGTCTGTCAGTACAACGTCTAGTACGATATCACCACTATTATCTTGAAAAGCCATATGTATTTCTCCTATTCTCCAATAAATAGATTCAAATAAAGTTTTGTTTCTTTAACCAAATTATTAATACTCACCAGGTAAGTTTATAAAAGATCCGTCACTAGCTATAGCAAAATTTAAATTTAGATCAATTTTCTTGCCTGTGTGCTTTGATGTAATCCTTAGTTTGATAGTTCTTGTTCCATGCTTTGGAAATAATTCGTCATCCGATAGCTTAAAGTTGTCTGCGCTTGGATCCTGATCTTCCGGGTAAGTAAAAATGAGCCTCTCCTCGTTCGGGATTAGGTTCAATAATCTTTTGAAGTTATAAGTGGAATCTGGTGTCCTCTCTGGTTCATATGAATATTCTTTAATAATAAGCTTGTATTCATCAGAATCTCTTTGTAGTTCTACTTCGTAAGTTATCGTTACGTTAGACGGTGTACCATGATATGTTATTGCTCTGAACAAATAATAATATCTTCTATGTGGAATCAAGGTATCTGTGAAGTGAGCAATTTGATTGCTATGTTTCGTGACTCCTTCAATTTGTTTTGTAGGGATAGCTATTTGATCCTTTGGCTCTCTACCTTGAATTACAACATCTGTTGATACATCCACTGTCGTCAAAAAATTATCAGCGAATTCTAGATAATTAGAAGGTGCTTTTTCCATTCGGTATATTTCATATATGCCGGAGAAGTAGTCTCCACGCAATGACGTATCTCGAGAAAAGTTTTGCAATAAATCGATTATACCTTCGTCAGTTTCTCTAAAAGGAATGGCAAGAGGTCTCATGAGTTCTTCAGGGTTTTGCCCTCCAGAAGAAACAGATTCAACTCTAAAGAAGTTTGGCCTGAATATCATGCCCAATGTAGGCTCCGACTTTCTTCCGTAGAACTCCACTTGTGGCGGTAGGGTTGGCGTATCAACAAAAGCAATTGAGTCAGAGAATACTTCATATTCTAGAATTTGGAATGATGGATAGGTTGTAACATCCATGTATGCCTTATATTCTCTATTTGAGATCTCGCTAAACCCGCCTGGATTAGTTTGCGGACTTGATCCGGCAAGCGATTCCATTTCTCCACCATCATTTGATATAAACAGGTTGTTGTAATAATATGCGGTACCAGCTACGGCTGTAAGCAAAAACACTTTGTAAAAATATTTTCTACCATATTTCAATTGAGTGTCAACGAGTCCATCACCAGAAGTGTATATTGTCTGAAGTGGAGTGGTGCTTGTTCTGTCTAGATATTTTTCTATCTTGTATCCAATAAAAACTGTCTTGCTAGGCTCTGGATTAACAACTGTTCTTTCGTAGTCTCTGGTGTGATCTTTTAGTAATCCTCTCATTCTTCCAAAAAATCTAATTGTGTTGAGTTGGTTAACAAATCTATCTGCTTCAGTCGCTCCATTGTATTCGTCTTCGTTAAGCATAAATAATTCATCATCACCTTCTGAGAAATTAGAAATAGCCGATGTTGTTAGGAACTCGGATAAATTAACCATTCTTGCCGCAAATGTTTCTTGTCCTTTCGTAAACGTACCTTCAGTCGTCATGGTCGATGACTTTATTGTTTTGAAAAGATTTTTTCTTTTATGATAATCGTCCATGATAGAATTGAAACTTACATTGATCGGACTATGGCTCAGTGCAAGGTCTATGTTTGGCATATATAAATCATAATGAAAAGGAAATGACGCTGTGGAGAAGTACATTGCTGCCTGATCGTTTCGATATAAATCAAAAATGTATCTTTGTTTTTGATCAATCTCGCCAATTGAAGAAGAATAGTTTTCCAACCTTGTTTCAAACTGAGAGAATGATCTCTCCAAATCATCCGATGTGGAAACTTCAAAATCATCTGAATCAAACACTGTTTTTCTATCAGATATGCGTCTAAGCTTTTCCGTTTTTGATTTAAACGGAAAAGACATTAACATATAATTAAGCAGCTGATTTGTTGGATAGTCTTTTGTTATATCCTCATAGCCTGGTCTATGGTGTTCTTTAACCAGATTGCTCATTATTTGTGGATCAGTCAATATGTAGGCATGATCAGAAAACTCAGCATTAACTGGGATGGTTCTTTGGCAATAGTCTCTCCACTCTTGCTGTGTTTCAAATTCATTATCGGACCCTGCTATGAATATTCGTGTCTTCTTGATTGGCAATATAGAATGGTCTGTTACTTGAATTTGTTCAAAATGCTTTTTATGTATCTTGCTTGTTGCAATCGATCTATATTCATATTGATTTGTATTTGGATCTTGGCCATAGTAAAGACCAATCTCTGCTCTTAATTTATCCGGAGCTGCTTCAATGGAGCTTATGAAATTTTTTGAATCGACATTTAAAATAGACATTAATAATTACCTTGAGAACCTTGACTTGTTGAAGCTGAACCATTAGATGATTGGCTAGTTGAGGATGATTGACCTTCGATGTCTCGCATAAAAGACATAAGTCCGCTTCTGATCTTCTCTTGTTTGATTACGATTGATACTTGAGACTTTTTCCCATCTGCTCCAATGTCAAATGTTTGATTGGAAAAATCATCATCTAGCTCTATTTGTGCGCCTGCTGACGTTGGATTTTGTAGCATTGTTATTTCCTTTTAAGTATACTAGGTTGTTATAAATAGTTGGTTCGAACTTATCTTTAACAATACCAAGCTCAGGTACTTCGTAGGAATGTGCTTTTGCGATCATTGGTTCGTTCGAACTTAATGTTTCGGAATTCAGCCTCTTGACTATTGGTTTTTGTAAATCCATAAATCCGTTTGCGTCTTTTTCGAATCCAACCGTTGCTCTCACTTCAAACAAGTTTGTTTGCATTTCTTTGATGGCGACTCTCGTATCTCTATTCTTGATTGGATCCAACCTGTCGTTTGCGACAAAGTCTTTTGTCATCATGAATTTTACTTGTGGAGGAATTTCTCTGAGATCGATCTTTTTTGCTAACACCAACTTTCTAACTGTCGAATCTGGATTGGAGAATTGAATGTCTCGTATGGATGTTAAAGATTTTTTGTTTTGCAAGAATCTATTTGGTATGACGTCCGATACGAAAGAAAGAATTCTTTTGTCTTCTTTCTCCTCTTTTCTTTTGAAGTTAAGCTTCTTTGGAATCAAGTTGTTTGTCAAGAACACGCTTTCGTCACCCAAGTAATATTTAGCGTCTACTAATGGATCTATCTTCTCTTCTGTGGTTCTAGTCAAAATTGTCTTCTTTGGCGGTCCGATTGTTAGATTGAAACTGGCTAGGTTTTTCTTATTTATTGGTGCGCTTGTGGCTCGATTTGGAAACAGAGAGTAGCTAGCCTGCTGAGATCTAATTGCTTTCGCCATCCTAAATTCTCTGATGGTATCTGGTGATATATTCATCATACCTCTGGAGGTATCTATTGTCTGATCTCCCATGATAAAGTTTGATGGAGTTAAAAACGCTGGTGCCTGAGACATGTTCATAAAGGCTGTTTTTTCTTTTGGCGCTAGGAACCTGGTATCATCTTTGACATTTAGTTTTGGATAGTATTTAGCTTGCTCTTGCCTTGCTCTCGAAGCAAACATGGAGGGGTCCATTCTCGACATCCCACTACGTCGCGGACCAAAGACATTGTAGCCCAAAGGCTCTTTCTCTATTTTCATTTTAGAAACTGTTCTTTGACTTATTTCGTTATCTGATCTTTTTCTTGCTCTAATTCTAGATCTTGTTATGCTAGAGTACAAGTTCTCTCTCAGACATGGGTAAGATTTTTGAATTCGATTGTACAATTGAGAGAAAGATTTAGATATGTTCAAAATGTTTTCTGGATTCGTCTTGCTCGTTGGAAGAAGTGCTGTAAGTATTTTAGAATATACTTGCTTGTCGACATCTTTGTTTATTAAAAACGACGCGTTGTAAAACGTTTTTGCTGCCTGTCCGAACTCGGACCGCTTGATGTTACGTCTATTTAAATCAACTGTATATTCATTTTCAATTTGGAGTTGTCTGAATATTCTCTGCGAGTAAGGTTTGGAAAATTCCCCTCTATGATAATCGTAGTTTTGCGTAGCATCATTTACATATTTGTTAACAAACAGGACTGCTTTATTTAATTCATCAGCAACCCTTAGAATGTAGTCTCTAAATGATGTTTCTATTTTCAGAGACGCCCTATAACCAACTTCCATTAGAGATTCTTGTTCCTTCAGGTTATCAGTCAAGATAAATGTTCTTATGCCTTGTTTTCTAAAAGGACTAATCTCTTCTATTCTTGACATTCTTTTTGCTTCGCGGATATCGTCTATAGAAGGATTACTTGGATCCAAAGACAGGCTCTGTCCGCCTTGCTTTATGTTATCTTTGTTATAGTCAATTATTGTTCCGCGCTTAGTCTTTGCTCTAATTAAAGGTTGCAATATGCCTTTCTTAAATACCAAGCTGGCTACCTCTTTTTCATTATAGTCGTATGAATCATTTACCATAACCATCAATCTATTTGTGTGAGGCTTTTCTTTTACAACCTCTTCCCTATAGATTGAACCAGCAACAATCTTTGTTGAAGAATTTATTTTATCAAACAAGCTACGGTTTAATCTGAGCATAACTCTTGCATCTTCCGACGTATCCAAGGCCAACGCTCTTTCATTTACGTGACACATAGATATAACCTTGTTGTCTTCTGTTTGTGTTTCGATTGTAAATTTTATAGATCTATTCATTTAATGCCCTCTTTAATATCCTGGCGGTGGCGTTACTGATGCGTTCAACGTGTCTTTTGTACTTTGAGTCACAAAAGTTTTACCAGATACCCTACCGGTGTTGCTTGGTGCGATAAATTCTTCCGCAAAAGTCATGCTTTCAACTTCTTGTTCGATTCCCAAGATTTCATCCGAGGATACCTTGAAGTTCTGTTCTGTTACATATGTAAGGTCCCTATGTGGCTCATTTGAATGAAAAGAACCTTCCATGTAGCTACCATCTGGCTTTTGGTGAACAGGTCCAAAGTATTCTTCACCAGTATCCGAATACACAAAACGACCAGACGACTGGTTAGGCTGTCCTGCTACGAATATGCGCTCTCCGGTCAATGGACCATAATATCTGTTGAATAAGTCGTTTTCAAATCCAAGGTTATCAATATAACAAGAGCTGAAGATGGACAAGTCCCATATTGCTTGAGGAATGTTTTCAAACACAATTGTTTTTGTATATTTTGACATTCCATTATATTCTGACTCGATAAACTCTCCAGAGCTTGGGCTTAAAATCATCTTTTGATCGATTCGATCATCGTTATAAATTCCGTCCATTCCATCGACAATTGCAAGATACTTCGATGCTGAGGAAACTAGACACACTTTTATCTTAAGATCGTTGATTCTGCCAAACCAAGACTTGTTGATCTTGTGGTCATATATTGTTATGTCGATAGACAATTTGTGACCAGAATTTGATTCTAAAATTCTAATTCTGTCGACATAGGTATTTGGCAGATTTTCTTTTCCAATGATTTCCATTTCCATTAGTCACAATCCTCCAAGTCTTCTGGTCCAACTTTCGTAGAGTAAATGTTGAATCGTTCGGTTCTCTGGTCTGGACATATCAATTCTTCATCTAAGAAGTGACTGTTTATCTCGAGAGAATCAACAACTTCACATAATACCTCAGCTGGTATATTTTCGTCGTTTACAATATCTAAATAG
>Ga0222719_10002908_pt1 | contig 15385 bp, 19 predicted proteins | sample C33_34DmetaG_FD_165039 | JGI IMG/M metagenome (GOLD analysis project Ga0222719, IMG submission 165039) | Estuarine water microbial communities from San Francisco Bay, California, United States - C33_34D | ecosystem: Environmental > Aquatic > Marine > Unclassified | place: USA: California...
CAAGTGGTGAGTATGTTGGTGAGTTGGTTTCTAGTAAACCAGTGACACTTGCAAACCCCAAAATGATTGTCAACACACCCGAAGGAGGAATGGGTTTCTCTAAAGGTGTTGCAGTGACAGGTGAAGTAAATCCAACTGAAATGATTTTCGGTTCATACGTCTTTATTGCTAAGTGTAATAAAGAAGTGTCGGAAGCACACGTGACTGCAGTAAGTGGTATCGAAATTCCAAAGGAAAAGAAGATAATAACTTAATGACAAGTCGTGAAGGATATGATGCATACACTCTTTATCTTGGAATAAAATTACATTTTCATTCTAAAGATTATGACTTTATCAAATATAATGGTAAAGTCAAAAGTGATATAAACTCATTTCTTAAACGGAAGGACAAATACCATTTTGGTAAATTGTTCAAAACCCACAAACAAGAATTGCAAGACTTTTACATTGCAAACTTGTCTCTGAAAGACTTATGGGCGGGAGACCTACTTGATAACGAGTGTGTCAAAGTCTATAAGGACTGGAAGAACAGAAATCAGAAACTAACGTATCTTTTTGAAACGGAAGTTGCTGATTTACTTCGTAAGAGGAATATCAATAAAGTGTTAGAAGTGAAAAACGGACAACACCCTATACTCTTAAAAGAGTTCTTAGGTAAAAAGATATCCCTCGAGACGATGTGTATTTTAGATGAAATCATTGGTTATACTAATGATTGGGAACGATTGATTTCAGAAAACTTAGTCTATCCCGATATACAGAATAAGATAAACAAATACAAGTCCTTTGTATCTGTAGACATTAAGAAGTATAAAGGGGTATTGATTGAGTTGTGTCAGTAGATTCTAAGAAACACTAAATACGAATGTCGATTAGAAACCCTCTTGTATTCTTATACGAAAGGGTGTATAATAGACATATACAATGCTAATAAAATGATAATACAATAGGAGAATACAATGTCAACATCATTAGATAAACTAAGAGCAGCCATGGAAACGGCTTCACCTACAGAAGGTGCTAAAAAATCCTACTCAGACGACACTACGTGGAAACCCGAACTAGATAAAACTGGTAATGGTTATGCAGTGGTTCGTTTTTTACCTACTCCCGAAGGAGAAGAGATGCCTTGGGTATCATACTTCGACCACGGGTTCCAAGGGCCAGGTGGCTGGTATATTGAGAAGTCTTTAACGACTCTTAATAAACAAGACCCTGTCTCTGAATACAATTCAACGTTGTGGAATACAGGTATCGAAGCAAATAAAGAGATTGCACGTAAACAAAAAAGACGTTTACATTATGTGTCAAATGTCTATGTTGTTTCAGACCCTAAAAATCCCGACAATGAAGGTAAAGTCTTCAAATACAGATTTGGTAAAAAAATCTTTGAACAACTCAAAGAAGCTATCTCACCTGCGTTTGATGACGAAGCTCCAATCAATCCTTTTGATTTGAGAGGAGAAGGTGCAAACTTTAAAATCAAAATCAGAAAAGTAGACGGATACTGGAACTATGATAAATCAGAGTTCGAAAGTCCTTCACCACTTTTTGATGATGAAAATAGGTTGAATGAGATAAATAATTCAACATATTCTTTATCAGATGTAATTGCACCTAGTGAGTTCAAGTCTTATGACGAACTAAAAGAGAAACTCGATAGAGTTCTCGGACTCACTGGAAGTGTATCTACTGCTACTGCAGAATCAGTTGCTGAAGACCTAGACGAAGTGCCTTGGTCAAATGTAAACACTGAGACTGTTGCAGAGGAACCTGTAATCGCATCAGCAGAATCTACTCCACAAGTTGAAGAAGATGACGCGATGGATTACTTTAAGAAACTAGCTTCTGATAGTTAGTTTCTACATGGGGTAGTCGTTTAATACATTATGAATAATTTGAAATGACGACTACAACACTAAGGTCGTGGACATGGGGATACTTAGTAAGGGAAAGGTCAATAGCATATAGCGGATTGGTCGGTGAAGAACGGGTTGCTGTAAGGCGTGGGGTGACTTCACACTATTTAAGATTATATTATGAAAAGTGAATACTACAAAAACATACTACCATGGAATGAGAACGAGAGGGTTATTGACCAGTTTGGTTGGAACCCACAATCAGTTATCACTCCAACTAAATCGTCTAAGAACAATTGGGACGATGCATACTTAACTGCATACGAAGAGAAGAGAGGAGTTTGTCCTCGTCTTCCTAACGGGTTAATGATGAGTGAGTTTCATGCTGGTTTATGTGAGAACATAGTTCACTATTGGTCTATGGTTGGTGATACAATCGTTGACCCATTTGCTGGAAGATTGACACGTGCATTCGTATCACAATCTTTAGGAAGAAACTATTATGGTTATGATGTATCTTCTGAAACAGTCGATAGAGTTAGACACGAGTTAGACAGACATGAACTCGGTGCAACCATTTATGAAGAAGACGGGTGTGAAATGAAATCAACACCCGATGAATCTGCAAACTTAGTTATGACTTGTCCACCTTATGGTGATATAGAAAGATACGAAAGTGCAGAAGGTCAGTTATCCGACCTAAGAAAGTATGAAGACTTTTGTAATAGGATACAAGTTTGTGGAGATAACATAGAACGAGTTTTAAAGCCAGGAGGTTTTGCAGTTTGGGTTTGTGGTGATTGGAGAAGAGACGGAGAATACAAACCTTTTCATTCAGATACTATAAATATGTTCACTAAGTCGGGTCTGAAATTACATGATATAATTGTAATGAAGAACGACACTATATTTGCAGCTTTACAAGCAGGTAAATGTGCAAGTAAAAGATACACTGCAAAGGTGCATGAATTCATCTTAGTGTTTCGTAAAGAAGGGGAACTAGAATATAGTTCAGATACAATAAAAAATAGAGAGGAGTCTCTAGAACAATTTTTCAAATAATATGCCAAGTGTTAAACCAAGAGTAAATCCAAAGAATAGAATGGAAGAACCATTCGATAAAGTGTTAAGACGCTTTAAAAAAGAATGTGAGAAGAAAGGTATCGTGCAAGAATGCAGAGATAGAAAGTATCACGAGAAACCTAACGACACTAGGAATCAGAAGAATCAAGAATTAAAAAGAAGAAAGAAACTCAATAAGAAGAAATCATTACTAGAACAACATCGTAGAGTTAGAGGAGTTAGATGAGAACAAAAAGAGAGAAACGAATCATTAGACAATTTCTCATCTCTGCAACTATCGGAATACTAGGATTGATTGGTGCAATCTATATCTACTTAAACTATCAACCACCATTGAATACACCTAAAGATTATATTGATTCACCTATACAGGAAACAACAGAAGAGAGATACACATGAACTGGCACGGAGGGAAAGGTTCCAAAAGAAGGAACTCAGACGATAAACTCTACTCAGATAACTGGGAGAAAATCTTTGGCAAACCTAAACCCGAAATCTCTGTTCGTAAAGAAACACCTACCCATGGGTCTACTCAGATTCATAAAGATAAAACAAAGACAATCCCTCGTAAAGGGAAGTATAAAACTATTTAATTACCAAGTTGGAACTGGAGATAACTTACCTTGTGTAGGTTCGTCATTCATAGTCTTAGGTGCATTAACATTGGTATAAGTTTGTCCACTGTTATTGTTAGTGACATTCGACATAACATTTGAATTGGTTGTTGTGGTTCCACTTGCAGAGTAAGTTTCCATTCTTTGACCTTTGATATTATTACCAGTGTTTGGATTTCCAGCTGCAGTTATTTGTGCTTCAGTATACAAGCCAGGATACTTAGCATTGTGTTCCATCATTCTTTGTTGAAGTTTATTGTATCTTTCTCTCTCTACAATAAGTTCGTTTGCAACCTGTGACATTTCCATAGACATTGCAGAATCCGACGCAGGTTGAGCTCCATATATGAAGTGACCAGCATCTCTATCTCTTTGAGTTTCTTTTCTTATAAGTTTCTCTTCGGACTGTTCCATTTGACCTTCAATTCTTTCTTGTTCGGTAGTTCCCATAACTTTACCAGCAAGACTCTTCATCTTTTCATACCAAGACAATTCTTTAGGGACACCTTTGTCAAGTCTAATCATTGCTTCTGTTAGTGTGTCTATTGCTTCTGAGAAATTATTAAGGTTCTTGGTTGAAGGTTTTAAATTCTTAAACATAGAAATTACATTACCAACACTACCTAAGTTTTTGAATGCTTCACCTAAGTCAAGTAGAGGTTTCATGTTTACATCTTCTAAACCTTTTGCAAACTCAGTGACCTTTTCCATTGGTGATTTTGCACCAAATAAACTTCCTAAACCTTCAAGTAAACTTCCTATAAGACTACCACCAGTCATTGCTACTAGACCAGCACCGATTGCAGCTAATCCAGCACCGACTGCTATAAGGTTTAATCCGTCAACATGACTTAACATTATTATGTTTGGCACAAAATTTCCGAATGCTGTTGCAGCTAAGTCGGCTGCATATGCAAATGGGATTAGAGATGCACCTAGTAAACCAATTGCAAGAGCTCCTAGTGCAATTACTGGAACAAACCCACCTAATATACCAGCTGCAACACCTAGTGTTATTAATCCGGCTGCAAGAACACCTATGGTTCCAAGTCCAACGTCTTTCATTAAGTTAAGTGAAAATGCAAGTGGAACCATTGCAGCTCCAAGTGCTAAAACGGCTAATGAACCTTTGAGCATTGCACCTGTTGACCTTCTTAACATTTTTGCAAGTAAAACTAATCCAGTCATTGCAATTAGACCTTTACCCATTTGTTTAAAGTCTACACCATTAAATTGTTTTAATCCTATTGCAAGTAGTCCTACTGAACCTCCTAATAGTGCCATAGAGATTGCACCTTTAAGAACTTTACTATCTCCAAACTTCTTAACACCTTCTGCAATACTTTTTAGGAATCCACCACTCTTACTTCCTTTAGAAGGTATGATTGATTTGTCTGCAGTCTTTGGTAGTGCCTTTGCCATTGCACCTTCTTTCTCACCCTTCTTACCACCGAGTATACCCGAGAGGAATCCTTTACCTTTAGATTTTTTCTTAGATTTATCTGCAGACTCTTCTCCTCTCTTAAAGACACTAGTAATACCATCAAGTGCAGGCCCGAACTTCTCTTTGAATTTTTTCACGGGATTACCCATGAATTCTCCAATACCTCTCATTACATCACCGAATGCATTTACCTTTTTAGTAAAGGTGTCTGCCATTCCAAGTAAGTCAATACCTATTAGTTCGTCTAGTCCTTCACTGAACTTAGTCATTCCTTTGAAGTCAGTAGTCTTCTCTAATTGTGTTTTATAATCTTCTGTAAACCCGTCTAACTTAGTTTTTCGTTCTTCAAGTTTTTCTTTTTCAAACTCTAAACCTTTGTCATACTTGTCATTAACTATTTTTTGTGAGGCTGCATTCTCTTCTTCAAACTTTGCTCGTGCTTCATTGAATTCTATTGCATTAATTTTTCCACTTTCGTATGCCTTTTCGGCTGCACGGAATGTCTCTCTAGATTCTTTGGTTTCCTTTAGATATGCAGCTTGTTTGTTCTTTTCTATTTTATTAACAGTTTCTTGTGTTTTGTTAAATGACTGTTGTGCAATTCTCATTCCAGTAAAGTTGAAACCAGTTTGAACTCCGTCAACTTCCGTTGCAAAGTTCTTTTGCATCATTTCAGCTTCTTTTGCAGAGAGTTCTACACCACTCATATATTTGTCAACTATACCACTAAGACCCTTTAACTTCTTAGTTGCTAATGCACCCTTAAAGGTGTCTTTACTAGACGCTCTAAAGTCTGCAGTAATCTTTGCAATCTGAGGGGAAGCTTCTTCTAGACTATTAATAATCTTTTGAAATCCAGGCTTTAACTCTTTGTTAACGTCCCGTATTTCTTTTGCAAATTCCTTTCTCTGTTGCTCTATAGTTTTGTCATCAGCCATTTACGTTATGTCCTATTTTCCACCGAATGCTTTACCAGCTTCACTGATACCAAATGCACCAAGTGTCACTACCACAAATGATGTGTAGATTGTTTCTGAAACTTTTAAATCCATATCAAATAGTAATGCAGTCATTAGGTCTGTTATTCCAAACAATACCATTAAAAAGAAAGATATAAAACCTATAATAGATTTCTCATTTATGTCATTGTCATCTAAAAACAAATCCATTACTTTTCTTTTAGGGGGTGCTAATCCAGCACGTGCCTTCTTAGCTTCCTCTTGCATTTCTTTAATGTTGTCTTCTTGTTCATCGAGTTTATCGATAAGAGCCATGTATTTCTCTAAGGAAATCTCTACTTCATTGGTTGACTTATCCTTTTCTTTATCACCCATAATACTATCCTTCTTGATTATCTACGAGACTTTGCGTTCTCCGCTTGTTGTCTCTGTTTTTCTTCTTCAAGATGTTGCATGAGAAGTTTAATGTAAATTTCTCTTTCCCAAGGAATCATATTATCTAATTCAGTTAATGAATACTTGTGGTGTTGCATTAACTGAAAGTTAGTGTTATAATGATTGAACACACTTTCATGAGAAAGAGCTATTAAAAAAAATTCTGTATTCCTTCTAGCTTCGTCTTGTTCTCTTCACTACAAGTTTTGCAATTCCACTCTACTGTTGCATTGAGTTTTGGTAATTTATCATACCAATCACCTAACACTTCTAGTTGAGGGAAAGTTAATGATTCTACAAATTCATTTATCTCAACTCGAGTTAAATCTGCACCTTCATAAACCTGTTCTTCATCAAATATGTTTACTATAGATTCTTTAATTAGTTCTACCGACTGGTTGGACTCGTCAAGGTCTTGTATCTTCTCGACATGTTCAACTGTTGGGACACTAAGTGTTAAACCCACTTTATCAGTAATCATGACTTCTTTTGATTCGGGAACTTCACCATCTACTTGTATCTTGTCGAGATGTAGGACATAATCCTCTGTCTCTGAACATTCAGGATTTCCACAAGGGAACATTAATTTTGATGTTTCCCCTACTGAAACTTTCCTAACTTGAATGAATAACCATTCTAAGTCCGTAGTTGGTAAGTTCTCAATAACAACTTTGTCATTGGTCACTGCTTGCAATAATTTTTTAACGGATTGCATAGTCCGTTTTGCATCTTCACCTTCCTTAGCTTGAACTAAGATATTCTGTTCTTTAACTAGAAATGGTCTGTATTCTATTGTTTGACCACTTACAGGAAGAACTGTCGTATATGTCGGTGTTGCCTGTATAGGTAATGCCATTATATTTTCCTCACTTAATAATAATTACTAACCACCAATTCCAAGACCACGGATTGTTCGTCCTATGTTCCCAGCACGGGTAAGTTGTGTTTCTGCAGAACTTAACTTAGTTAAGTATTCTCCAGCCTTTGGACTAAACCTTGAAGCAACTTTGAGAGTATCAAGTGTTGCATCTAATAGTCCACGTCCTGTATTTATACCACTAGAACTACTTGCATCATTAGTCATTGGTTCTATAACTCGTGGTTCGTCTGTATTTTCAGGATATGAGACAATAAAATCTGAATATGCCATATCTACTGAAAATTTTAATAGGGGTTCTTGACTGTCTGCATCTAAAGACATTTCTGCATAACTCAAAGGATATGCATTAAAGAATTCATATCTCATAGCAGGAGAACCACTTATTCTTAGTTGTTCTATCATCATTCCCCCAGCATATTCGTTATAATATCTCATGACTGGTTGACGTAGTGTTCCTTGTGTTCTTCCGTCTGCAGACTCAATTGGTGTTCCTTCATATATCTTTTGTTGCCATTGTTCAAAAATGATTCTATCATAGAAACTACTGGTGCATATAAACTCTAAAGTAATAGAATCTCCATAGTCTATTGTTCCATCAAGGATTTCTCTACTACCCGACCAACCTGTATCTTCAGTGTTTGTTCCTAATGTTATTCCAGGCAAGGTTGCAGATGTGCATCTAAAATTATGACCTTCTGGCATCTCAATACCAGTAAATGGTATGTTAGTAATTGCTACATTGAATCTGTTAGCTCTTGCACCTTGGTCAAAGTGTGATAGTAATTGATTTATTTCTGTCATGTAAATTTCCTTCTACTTTCTGAATACACTGTATTGGCATTCACTGTAAATTTTTGCATCGGCAACATTGCAACCAGTTCCCAATATTGAGAAGGGACTAAACTGAATTGACTTCTGATTTGACTGTAGAGATACTCTTTTAAACAGGGTTTAAAGTATTTCAATCGAGATACAGATTTCAACAAATCGTAAGTCATTCTAAACCTCGTAGATTCGTCCATGTTTGTGTTGTTTAAATACTCAAACATTTCGTTTAATAGAATCATTCTATAACGAGGTGCAATGTAATGTAAGTTAAGACCTATGAATCCTGTTGCATATTTTCTAATAGGAACCACTAAGGGAAACTTATCAAAATATGGTAGAGTGTCCTTATGTAATGCATCATAATAATACATATACATTTTACCTAACTCTAAAGTGGTGACTACTTCACCTTCTCTTAGTGCTTGGTCTTGTCTAATTCTAATGTCTCTTACATTATTTCTAAACCAATCAAGACTGTCTAGACTTCTCCTTTGCAATTCGGCTGGAGATTCATTATCAAGTTTTTGAAATAGACTAGTCATTGTCTATTATTTATGTTTTTAGAAAGTTTTTATCACTTTAAATTTGTCACATTCCCATATCTTTTCTTCATAGGGTATGTTGAAGATGTGTTTGAAATCTTCAAGTTGAAATATCTCGTTGTTTTTCATATGAATATTCAAACATTCTGTATTATCCATAGAGAAGGCTTCTTCAATCTTGTTAGTTTCTGCAACACCAAATAGTCTAGGTTTTTTGAAGTTAAAGATTTCAGATTGAATACGTTGTGCTGTATTATAATAGTTTGGTCTATCTTCATCTACATGCCATTCTAAGAGAGGTTCTTCTGTGAAACCACCCTTTAGTGAACCATGTTCAGGCATGCCTCTAATATCAATCCATTGAGGTCTATCAACTTTGAACTTATCTTTCCATGTTTCATAATCAATTATCTCATGTTCGGGAAATAGTTCTGTCTCTCCACAATCCCATAAGAAAATCTCTTGTTCTCTCATATCACCTAAGACCATTGCATATTGTCTAATAGAGCCTGGGTGAAAGAAGATATCTCCAGTGGGTCTTACCACACCTTGGGGACAAGAATACCAACCTTCTTCTTTCCAAGTGTCTACAAGATATCTACATTTACTTGCATGAAAGAATACATTGTCTCCACTAGCTTCTAATCTTTTCATATTCTTTTCATTAGTATCAACTTTCCATGGTTCTAAGTCTGCATAATGACACATACCCCTTCCGTATTGATACATATTATTAACCATACTCTTCCAATGTTTTTCAGGTATGTCTAAGACATCTCCAAACGTCATTAGTTTGGGTTTAGATTTCAATCTTATTTTATTGAATATGATTTCAATCTTATCGTAATCACTTTGTTTTTCTAACATTATTAGTGGGGTCATTTATTTCTCCTAATTATTTCTTCAACTCGTTTCAAGTCTTCGGGTGTGTCTACCGAGTATCCCTCGTCTTCAACTTTTACCATTCTAACTTTATATCCATTCTCAATAAATCTAAACATTTCTACCGATTCACTTTTCTCTAAATCTCCAACTGGAAGTGTGGGGAAAATTTCTAAGAACTCTCTGTTAAATGCATAGAGACCTAATTGTTGTTTAACAATTGTCTCTTCCTTTTGCACGTATGGTATACTTAGTCGTGAATAATATAGTGCATTATTATATGTGTCCGTCACTACTTTGACTACATTGTTATCATGTCGTTTTTCAGAATAGAAATCAAGTTCAACATATGCATTAGATACACTACCTAGTGTATGAGACTCTACTAATTTGTCAATAGTTTCAGGGTCAATCAGGGGTTCGTCTCCTTGTATATTAACAAAAATATCTCCTTCAATATCCTTAATTGCCTTTGCACATCTATCTGTTCCAGTAAAACAATCACCACCAACAATCAAACACTTCATGCGCATGGATATACAGAAGTTATAAATATCACTATTATCAGTTAACACTATAACACTAGCAAGTGATTTTGACTGCATAGACTGATTGTAAACTCGTTGAATCATGGGAATTCCTGAAATCATGGCCAGTGGTTTCCCTTCAAACCTACTTGAATGATATCTTGCTGGAATTAATCCAACAACTTTAGTAGTTCTATCGGATTCTGTATACTCTTTTCGCATTTTACATTACCATATCCATAACTTGCATGGACAAAATCTATCCCAGCTCTCTCAGCTGCTTGTCTATCAACGTCCATATCACCAACATAAAGTGTATCACTTGGGTCAACATTGCAGAATGCACAAGTGTAAAGTAGTTGGTCAGGTGAAGGTTTACCTCTCAGTCCTTGTTTGGGAGAACAGACATAATCAAACTTTGCAATTTTCTCTAGTATTTTGTTTGTTCTATCCATATCTTTAGAGGTGCAGATTGCAATCTTATGTCCTTTTACAACTGTAAGTGCAACAAGTAGTTCATGGACACCTTCAAATATCTTAATTTGGTCTAATAGTTCAGTAGAGGAAGTGTCGTATGTCTTTTTTATCGTAGAATTGTATTCTATACCCAAATCTTCTATGATATCTCTAAAAGGACGACCAATTCTCTTCTCATATTCCTCAAATGGGACAACTATGTCGTGTGTTTGACAAGTTTTTTCCCACGACAGTCTCATATTTGATATAGAATCTATCAAAACCCCGTCTAAATCGAACATTATTAACTTTTTCATTTTACTAAGTGGTCTTCCGTCAATATTCTAAAACCATATTTCCTATCTTTGCAGTATTCACTTGCAGCCTTGAACTTTGCTTGGTTGACAACGTAGGTTGCAACCTCATTTAAGTATCTTTTAGTTCTTCTTATGGGTTCCTTTGGGGGTTTAAGTTGTTTCTTTGGTTTAACTTCTATGATTTCTCGTATAGATTGACCTTTTGCATTTACATACTTTATATAGAAGTCGGGAAAGTATCTATGAACCTTTTTATCTACAGGTGAACGATAAGGAATGATTATTTCTTCACTTCCCCACTCAATGATACTAGGATTATTGTCACAATAGACCATAAATCGTCTTTCCCATAAAGAACGATAGATAATCTTTGTTGGGTCGCCTCTATATTTTTTATAGTTCTTTGGTTTAAACTTACCACTATAACTTTTTCTAGACATAAATAACACTAGTAATCATAATTTTAAGTATTTAGGTTAAAAAAATCAATGGCATCTATCAACAAATTATTAGACAAAGTAAATCAAGCAACCAGTGCAGTTAAATCTCTAAAGGGGATTAAATCTAAACTTGAAGGAAAATCATATACAGGGTCATACGACAAAGATATGCTTGCTTCAGAAAAAGCAAAGGCAGAAAAATTATTAGATGACAGACGTGCTTCATTACAATCAAATTTAGATGCATCTAATAAAGCCAGACAATCTGCAAGAAGTGTTCCTCTAACCAAGACTAGAGATTTACAATATCCTCTTGAAAGTCTAGACTCATATGTTGTCTTTACAACTAGACCAAGAAAAAAACGAGAAGGGTCAAAATTTAATGAAGGTAATAATAAAAATTTATTGTCAAGTGAGAATGTTGCAATCGCATTATATGCACCCGAAAGTATAGACCAAGATGTAGACGTTAGTTGGACAACAATGGAAATTGGTGCAAACAAAAGAAATCTAATCAATACCTTTAAAGGTGAAACAGGTTTTGGTCAAGCATTAGAAGAATTAATTCAAAGTGGATTATCTAAACTAGCTAATACTGCAACTGGTGGAATATCAAATTTCATTGGAGGTAAAGCAACAAACCCTATGGAAGAACAAGTGTTTGAAGGTGTTTCCTTTAGAGACCATTCTTTTGATTATGAGTTCTATCCTAAAAGTAGAGACGAAGCTAAAATGGTAGAAGATATATGTTGGGCATTTAAAACTGCAATGTTGCCAGATGTTTATGGTGCAGCTGAGGCAGACGGAGCTGCAGAATCTTATTTCAATTATCCTAACATTTTTGATATTACTTATGAAGGACTCATTGAAAAGAGATTTGAGGATTTTTTACCTTGTGTATTGACAAGTGTAAGTGTTAATCATTCAACAAAAATGTTTGAAGATGGATATCCTGTTGCAACTGAATTGTCTTTATCATTTACAGAAATCAAACTCCTTACACAGGAAAACTATCAGACTATATCTAAGGCAAGTCCACTTCCTAAAAAATTTAGTAAAGAACAAAGAGACTTGGGTGGGGGTAGTGCCTCATTACTAGACCAACGAACAGGTGGAACAGGTGGATAACAATGGCGACTAAATTTTTCAAAAACTTTCCCGATATACAATACACTTTAGATAGTGGACGGGTTATTAATATTAAAGACTTCTTTAGAAAGTCTAAAGTAGACCAATCAGCAGTTAATAGTATAATAGAATATGAATACTTTGAACTACAGGAGGGAGATAGACCTGATGTAGTTGCAACTAATCTTTATGGTGATTCAGATTTACATTGGACGTTCTTTCTAGTTAATGATTGGAATAACTACTATGAGTGGTGGAAAGACAATAGAACCTTTGACAATTACATTAAGAAAAACTATGGTGGTAGGTATCTAACTGCATATCAGAAATCAGATATCGTAAGTGCAACAGGTAAATTTCTTTTGGGAGAATCCGTATCTTGTTTAAGAGAAAGTGTCCGTCATAAAGGAACAATAACAAGTGTAGAACCTCAGTGGTCAAGAATAGGAATAGAGAGTGGTGACTTCAGACAAGATGATGTTATCACGGGTAATATCAGTGGTCATAGTATGACCATTAAAAATTCTATTAATCAAACAGACGGAACTGCATACTATTATGATGTAAATGGAAACAAGTCAAATACCTTTGTCAATGGTATGTATGAAAAAACAATTTATGATAGTGAATGGGAAAAGAACGAAAAGAATAGAAGTATCAAAATTATTAAACCACAATATATCAGAAGGGTAGTATCAGAGTTCGGTAAAGTAATGTCATCATGAGCAACTTAAAAGCAGGTGAGTTTTCAGTTGAGGCACTGGCGATTGTAAACCAAGAGGGTGATTCAATTGACGTGACTCAATTAACATTGAGAGTAGAACTCTTCGAGTCTATCTACAATAAATTCTGCACGGGTAATATATCTCTTTTAGACGGACTTAATCTTTTAACAAACTTCCGATTCACTGGTCAAGAATTCATTCGTATCTCAATCAAACAGAAAGAGGGTCTTAATCAAGAACCCGAAAAAAAGTTCACCATTGATAAGACTTTTAGAATATACAAAGCAAGTAATGTCAAAAGAGGAAGAGAGGGAACTCAAGTATACCAATTAAATTTTTGTGACCCAAGAATGTTCTATGTAAGAAGGAAAAGAATGAGTAAGGTTATGAGAGGTTCTTATGACAGAATGTTGCAGAATGCATTGATAGAAGAAGCCAACCTTAAACCTTCAGAGTTCGATTGGTTTGAGGAAACAGAACCTAAGAATCTACAATTCATATGTCCTAATTGGACAGTTGGAAGTTTTATTGACTACATTGTTGCAGAATCTAATATAGGTGAAAATGCAGAATGGAAAAATGGTATGTTCTTCTTCCAAACATTAAATGGTGGTTTTAGATTTAGTTCTATTGACACTATGTTTAGTAGAGAATTTCCAATAGAGTTTTCATACAAACCAAGAACTGGTGATTTAGAAACTGAAAGTATTGATTTAAATGCAGCTGGTGGTTTAAACTCTATGATTATATCATATTACAAACCACAACAGTTTGATACACTTAGAGGAACAGTTGGAGGTGCATATGCATCTCTACAAAAAACATACGACCCAGTTAAGAAACAAGAATTAGATTTTGTGTATGACTTAGACGAAACAATGAAACGTGGTAAACACCTATCAGGATTTCCTTTAATTCGAACTGGTGATTATGAGAAATCACTTACAACAGAGAACATGATTGAGAGAACTAAGTCTCCTTCTGTGACAGAGGTTGATATTGATTTACCACCAAATAAAGAATTTGAGAGTCTTGTCATTTATGATAACACTACAACACACCAATTCGATAATGAGACAACTGTTAGTTCACCTGAATCATTCTCAGGTTTAAAATATGTTGATAATGCAAAATTAGAAAGACGTGCATTACTTGAGATATTACAACAACATAAAATTATTGTCACCATACCAATGAGGACAGACTTAACTGTAGGGAACGTAATTAAACTTTTAATCCCTCAACCCGAATCAGGTGTTGGTAAAAATGATGAGGTGAATGACAACAGATATCTAATTACTGATTTATCTCTTATACTAGATATAGCAGGTAAAGAGGGTGAAATGAATTTAGAATGTGTTAAAGAAAGTTTTGCAAAAGAGATAACAGAAGCAAAACCACTACAAGAAGTTGAACCTGCGAGAGAAATATAATGAAACATTTTTTTGGAATAGTAGAAGACCGACATGACCCATTGAAGATTGGACGTGTTCGTGTTCGTATACATGGGATTCATACCGACAACAAATTAAAGATTGCAACACCCGACTTACCATGGGCTCAAGTTATATTACCAACAACCTCTGCTGGTCTTTCAGGAATTGGAAGTCAACATGGATTAGTTGAAGGTTCAACAGTCTTTGGATATTTTAGAGACGGGGATATATGTCAAGACCCAGTTGTCTTAGGTGTATCTACAGGAGTTCCACAAACTGGATATAGAGTTGATGCATTAGGTAATCAACAAACTAGAAGTGTAGATAAAGGATTCAACGACCCACGTAGACTAACAGTTGCAGATTATGTGGGAACACCTGATGCACCAAACCCCGAACAAGATTCAAGACGACCACATGGTCTAACAAGTGCAATTGATACACAACCTAAGTCACCAGTTTTCTTAACAATTAATTATGACGGAACAGGTTCTACGATTGAAGAAGATGAAATCACTGAGGATTTACTACCTTACTATCCATTATACACTGGAGAGTCAGATGTGTCAAGTCTTGCACGTGGTGATTCTGTATTAGATAAGAAGATTGAGATAGAAGGACACACTTTCCCCGACTCAGTTGCAGAACCAGTATATCCATATAACAAAGTGTATCAATCAGAGTCAGGTCATGTTATTGAAGTGGACGATACACTTGGTAAAGAAAGACTTTCAACTTATCATAGGTCAGGAACGTTTCAGGAAGTTCACCCTGATGGAAGTGTAGTGCAACGAATCGTAAATGATAATTATCAGATAGTTGCAAAGG
>Ga0222719_10002909_pt1 | contig 15384 bp, 12 predicted proteins | sample C33_34DmetaG_FD_165039 | JGI IMG/M metagenome (GOLD analysis project Ga0222719, IMG submission 165039) | Estuarine water microbial communities from San Francisco Bay, California, United States - C33_34D | ecosystem: Environmental > Aquatic > Marine > Unclassified | place: USA: California...
TACAAGATGTTTCAAAATTATTTAATAATGAAGGTGGATTTCAATTAAAACAAAGTTTAAAAGATTCAATAAGAGATATGGATTACTTAACAAATAAAAGAAACCAAAAAAGAGAAGTTGTGGGAGCTAACAAATAATGCCATCCAAATCAAAACAACAACAAAAATTTATGGGTATTGTGAGAGCAATTCAAAAAGGAGACCAACCAGCATCTAAATTCTCAAAAGATGCACAAAACGCGGCAGACGATATGAAAAAGAAAGATGTTGAAGATTTCGCATCTACAAAACATAAAGGACTTCCTAAAAAAGTAGAACAAGCACTTCGCGAAAAAATCAGAACAATGGTTGAGGATTATGTTGAAAGTTGTGGTTATGTTGTTTCTGCTAAAGACCCTAATTATAAATTAAAATCACCTGGTGGAACCGGAGAAGAAGATAGAGAATTAAAAGAAAATGCAGGTGTTCCAAACAAAATGAGAGCAGGATTTAAAAAACTTAAAAATAAAGAAGGTTTATCCATAGAAGAAAGAGATGAACTTTACAAAGCTTACAAAGGTATTGTAGAATTGTTAACTTATGGTAATTTTTATGACAATAAAAAACCAAATAAAAGAAGAAAAGAACTAAGTGAATTAACTTTTGATATCAATTATGCATTAGTTGGTTCTAAAAGATTAGGTAGTTATCAAGGTAGATTTGAAAAAATTCTTAAAAAGTTTTTAAATATGATTAACACTCAAATTAAACGAGAAGAAAAAGGTTTAAAAACAGATTATAGAAAAGCAATGAGAGCTTCTAAACTTGATGATGTTAAAAATATATTTAAATATGTTACTAAATATGCTAGAACACAAAAAGGTATACAAAAAGGAACTAACGAAGGATTTGGTTCTGATGAATTTTTAACCAAAACAGAAAAGAAAAAATTTGAAAAAGAAAGATTAGAAAATGCAGAAGTATTGGGTTATACATTAACCGGAACAAAAGATTTAAAAGAATCTACAATACAAGAAAAAACATTTACACCAATAGATAAAATAAAAGATATTAAAAACTTAGTAAAAAAAGGATTAGTATCGTATAGAGGAGCAAGTGGTGGTTTTGAAATATCTATTCGTAATAAAAAAGTTCCAGGTTTTCCACCAGCATTTTCATTATTACAAAAAGATGAAAAAAAATATAAAGATATAATGAAAAAACAATTCAAAATAAAACCAGTTGAAAAGTTCTTTATAAAAAGTAATGAATTAACACAATTGAAAAAATTTGGAACAATTCCTTTTCTAGCACCAAGTAAAAACGAATCAATTAATGAAGACGGACACACAGATGTCGCATCATCAAAAAGAAAAGTAATGATTATGGTTCAAGATTCAAATAAACTACTAAACAAATTAAACGGAATGAACAAAGAAGATTCATTACCAAGTTGGTGGTCTGATAAAATTACTTTATCACAGAATTATTTACAAAAAGCAACTAATTATTTATTAAATCCGGTTGAATCAGTAAATGAATCTAAAAAAGAAAAAGACCAAATCATTAAATACTTACAAGGTCTTGGATTCAATCAAAGAACTGCAAAAAACGCAGTAGCCAAATCTTATAACTATATTAGTAAAGCATATAGAAATACCGGAACTAGATACAAAGGTGATTTAATTGCAAGAATTTTAAATAAAAAAGAATCAGTTTTCGCAGTCAGACAAGACAAAATTAAAAACGGAGAAAGGTTTCCAAAAGAACCTAACTTTGATTACGACCCAGAAAAAGGTAAATCAAGAATCAGAAAGGTAAATGAAGGTAAGGGTGTGGATAAAATTATGAAAATGGCAGATGATTATTCATATGGTAAAATTGCTGGTAAAACCGTTGATGTAATGACAGCAAAATTATTTCAAGCAGTATACAAAAAAGCATCACAAAAAGCAAGGGATAGAGTTGACAAGATGAACGAAAAACAATTATACATATTTATGATGAATTTGTGGAAAAAATTTGGAAAACAACTTAGATTATCATCATAAAAAATTTAAAAACTTTATATTTATTAACGAGGAAAAAATATGTCAAAACAAATTAAATTAAAAAACTTATTGAAAGAACACACTTTGTCTTTAGCAGGTGGTGTTGTTTCACAAAATGCATTTCATAACGATATGTCTTTGTCTAGAATGGTTAAAGAAAAATATGGTGATATAGAAAGTGAAACTAAAATAGATTCAAAACAAATCTTATCAAAAATACAAGAATTCGGTAATTTAGGTAAATCTATTTATAAATCTGGTGATTTAAAAGAAACAGCAAAAACACTTTCAGATATTGCTAACGCCGCTAAAGTTCACACTTTAAGAGAAACAGAAGATTGGTTTGACAAAGTTACCGTAAATCGTAATATGAAAGAATTAACAAATTTATCAAAACACTTTAATAAACTATCTGAAGAAGCATCATCAGTTCAACAAAGATTAGAAGCTTTATATGAAGATATGGGTGGTGTATTAGGTCGTTATTATGAATTAAATGAAATACACGACTATGGACACGAATCAGATGATAGTGAAACACCAGAATTAGAAACCGGTGAAGAAAATCCTTATCAAGAACCTATTAAAGATGATGAAATTACAGAAGAAGATACAAAATATGCAAAATTCTTTAAAGGTGCATTGAAAAAATTTGGAGTTTCAACACCAGCAGAATTAGGTGATAAGAAAAAAGAATTTTTTAATTATGTAGATAAAAACTACGCAGCAGAAAACGAAACAGATTAAGAGGTTAAATTGTTAAAGGTTACAGTTAAAGACAACAAAATAGAATACGCTCTAAGAAAACTCAAGAAAAAAGTAAAAGACTCAGGTATATTAATAGAACTACGCGAAAGAGAGTTCTACACTAAACCTTCAGTTAAAAAACGAGAAATGAGAAAAAGAGCAAAGATAAATAATAGAAAATTATCAAATAATCAATAAAAAAAGACTAATTTTTTCATAATTTTATATTTATATGTAAACACAATATCGGTCTACCTGACCAGTTCATATATTGTAATTAATCACACTATATTATAGTTCCGAATAACTATACAAATCCAACGGAGAAATAAAATGGATGACATACTAAAAGAAGCAATCGCTGATGCTAAAGCACTTCGTGCAACCGCATTAGAGAATGCTAAAATAGCTCTTGAGGAAGCGTTCACACCACGCTTAAAATCTATGCTATCACAAAAAATTCAATCAGAAGTTGAAGACAGTGATACAGAAGGTGAAGTAGGAAGTGGAGATGGACATATGGCAGCTGAAGACGAACACGACGTCGAAGAAGGAATGCACGGAGAGGACGAAGACGAACTTGAAGAACGCATGAAAGACGAAGACGAAGAAGAAGTTTCAGAAGAAATGGAAGATTCTGAAGAAGGTGAAGAAATGGAAGAAATGGAAGCACCAGAAGAAGAAGAAATGGAAGACGACGGCGAACATATGGAAGAAGAAGAAGGTGAACATATGGAAGATGAAGAAGATGAACTTGACTTAGAGTCAGTCATTAGAGAACTTGAAGAAGAACTCGATACATCAGACATAGGTGATGCTGAAAACAAAGAACCATCAGAACGCGCAAGCGATTCATCAGAAGTCGGTGCACAAGGACCTGAAGGCGAAGGTACAGACGAAGAAGGCGGAAAAGAAAATTCTGAAGACGAAGTAGTCAAAGAACCAGTAACAGAAGCTGACGAAATGGAAGATGAAGACGACGATATCGACCTTGAAGAAGTAATCAAAGCTCTTTCTGAAGAAGAAGGAATGGAAGATGAAGAAGAGGAAGATAAGGTGGACGAAATGCAAACACAACTTAAAGAATACAAAGATACAATCGGTTATCTTCGTGAGAAATTAAACGAAGTTAATTTGATGAACGCTAAACTTTTGTTTACTAACAAATTGTTTAGAGGTTTTGGTTTAAACAACAACCAAAAACTTCAAGTTGTCGAACAATTCGACCGCACTAAAAACTTAAGAGAAATCAAATTAGTTTACACTACATTAGCAGAATCTTTTAAAGGTAATGGTAATAAAAGAGTAAACGAAAGTAAAGGTCAAGCTTCTAAAGCTGTTGCATCTACTGAACCAAAGAAAGAAGTTCTTTCAGAGGGAATGGAAATGAAAAACAGATTTAAGAAATTGGCAAATTTAATTTAAACAATATTAAAATCGGAGAGATATAATGTCAGATATAAATAACATTAGTCAGTTACTTGATGGTAACAATCCACACAAACAATTGCTTGAACAAACAAGACAATTGGTTGACAAATGGGAGCCAACTGGTTTATTAGAAGGTATTGATGCTGAAACTAAAAGAAGTGGTATGGCAGTGTTGCTTGAAAACCAAGCAAATCAACTTGTTACTGAAGCTTCACAAGTAGGAACAGGTTCAAATACTGAACAATGGTCAGGTGTAGCTTTACCATTGGTAAGAAGAATCTTTGGTGAACTTGCAGCACAAGACTTTGTGTCAGTTCAACCAATGAATTTACCATCAGGTCTAATTTTCTATCTCGATTTCAGATATGGAACAGACCAATCAAACTTTGATGCAAATCAAAATGTTCACGGTGTAACATCAGCTTCTGGTGATGCAACTGAAGGTTTATATGGTGCAGGAAAGTTTGGTTATTCTATCAATGATACAACACTAACAGTAACAACAAGTTCGTTTTCAACAAGCTCAGTTAACTTTAGTGATGTTGACTTTGAACCAACACTATCATCATCATTTAGTAACTTAAAACAAGTTATTATTGCTAAATCAGCGTTCACAAACCCTGATTCAGATGGTGTTAGAGCATTTGAAGTTGCTAACGCTTCTTCAGACGGTAATGACCAAGCATTAGATGCTTATTACCCAGCTTATAATGCTTTAACAGGTTCAAATTACAGATTTATCGTTGACCCAGCTGAATTAACAGCATTTACTGGTTCATTAAGCTTTAAATACCACAAAGCACCAACAGATACAACTAGAGGTGACTTTGAGGCAACAGCTAGTGGAACAAGTGCTGAATCAGATGCTGGAATTCCAGAAATCGACATAGCATTAAGAAGTATCGCTATCGTAGCGAAAACTCGTAAGTTAAAAGCAGTTTGGACTCCTGAACTAGCTCAAGACTTGAACGCTTACCATTCAGTAGACGCTGAAGCAGAACTAACATCACTATTAAGTGAGTACATTTCAATGGAAATTGATTTAGAAATTCTTGATATGTTGATTGCAGGTGCTTCCGCTAAAACAGAAAGATGGTCAGCATTCGTAGGTCGTGAGTATGAAGGTGGTTTATTCAAAAACACTGCTACAAACGCAAGTGCTTACACAAAAGGTGAATGGTTCCAGACACTTGGAAACAAGATACAATCAGTATCTAATGCAATTCATCAGAAAACTCTAAGAGGAGGAGCTAACTTTATAGTAATCTCACCTGAAACTGCAACAATCCTAGAATCTATTCCTGGATATGCAACAACTTCAGATGGTGCTGTAGATAGTTCTTACGCAATGGGTGTTCAAAAAGTTGGTCTATTAAACAATAGATTCAATGTATACAAGAACCCTTATATGCAAGAAAACCAAATCCTTGTTGGATTTAGAGGTTCAAACTTCTTAGAAACTGGTGCTGTGTATTCACCATATGTACCGTTAATTATGACACCACTTGTTTACGACCCAACTAACTTCACACCTAGAAAAGGCGTGATGACCAGATACGCTAAGAAAATGGTCAGAAGCGAATTCTATGGTAAAGTTGTTGTTGCAGATGTAGACAAAGTGTAATAAATAACATTACAGAAGTCGAGTAGTAATACTTATCACGAAAAACCCCCTGTTCGCAGGGGGTTTTTTGGTTTTCGTTATATTTATTACTAGAACAAATTAAGGAGAAAAATATATGGCTCAAGAACCAATATGGCCTGGTTCAGGTTCAGCAGTTAGTGGTAATACACCATTTGGATTTTATGATACAGATTCGGAGTTTCAAGGTGAAGCTCCAAAGTTTGCAACTTGGTGTGCACAAAGATTAGGTTATCCACTAATGAATGTAGAATTACAAGACAAACAATTTTATGCTTGTTTAGAAGAATCTATATCTGAATATAGTGCTCAAATAAATCAATTTAATATTAAAGACAATTTATTATCACTACAAGGTCAATCAACATCATCAAACTTAACTCACAAACGAGTAACCCCGAACTTAGGTAGAAGTGTATTCTTATCACAAGCTTACGGAACAGAAGCCGGAGTTGGTGGTTTAGTTGAAGTGAAGTCAGGTTCAGTAGATGTTGTTAGTGGTTCTCAAACTTATGATTTAAATGCTCTATGGGCAGATGTAAGTGAAAGTGGTAATGCAATAGAACTACAAAAAGTGTTTTATGAAGAAACACCAGCAGTTCAACGATATTTTGACCCTTATGCAGGAACTGGTGCTGGAACAATGAATTTATTAGACCAATTTGGTTTTGGTAATTATTCACCAGCAGTTACATTTTTAATGATGCCAGTTTACGCTGATATGTTGAGATTACAAGCCATTGAATTAAATGACCAAATTAGAAAATCAGCATATTCATTTCAATTAAGAAATAACAAACTAAGAATATTCCCAAGACCAGATTCTTCTTACAAACTACATTTTGAATATGTAGTTCGTTCAGATAGAGATGATGTATTGATAACAGAATATTCAGGAAGTTCAGATGTAATTTCCGACTTTTCTAATGTTCCTTATGATAATATGAAGTTTACAAATATTAATGATGTAGGAAAACAATGGATTAGAAAATATGGATTAGCACTAACAAAGGAATTATTAGGTATAGTAAGGAGTAAATATGGAGCTATCCCGATACCTGGTGCTGAAACAAGCTTGGACGGAGACACTTTGAGGTCAGAAGCGTCAGCCGAAAAAGAAGCTCTTGTTACACAACTCAGAGAAATACTTGAACAATCTTCTCGTAAAGCACTTATGGAAGCAGACAAAGACGAATCCGAGTTCCTACAAGAAAAACTTAAAAAAGTCCCGTATCCAATCTACATAGGTTAGGAGTGAGAGATGGCAAACCCACGATTTTTCGGAAAAAATGATTTAGACACATTTGATAGAGTTAATAAAGAACTTATCGGTGATTTAAATAATGCGAATAGTGGAATCATTGACCAGACTGTAATTGTTTATAAAATATCAGCTAACAATACAGAAACTAATATGTATGGTGAAACAACAGACGGAAAGGTATTTAAACCAGGTGTTGAAATAGCTTGTTTAGTTGAAGCCGAAGATATGGCATTTAATACAGATGAATTTGGACCAGACTTAAGACAGAATGCAACATTTTCATTTGTAAGACAATCTCTAAGAGATGTAAGTTTAGTATTAGAAGTAGGAGATATAGTTGAATGGTTTACCGCTTATTGGGAAATCAATAATGTAAATGAAAACCAATTAGTTGGTGGACAATATAAACAACTAGACGGACAACATATTCATTCAGTCATTTGTAGTGCTAACTTGTTAAGACGAAGTAATCTTAACATTGAAGAAGTGAGAAGTATTTAATGGAACGAAGTAAAACTTTACCAAGAACAGAAGAAATATTAACAACACAAACTAACTTTAACAGAGGATTCGATACAAGTCGTAAAGATGACAATGTAAAAAATTATTCAGTTGGTTTGTTAGATATTGATGCCGCTGTTATGTATTATTTTAGAGAAGTAATAAAACCAGAAGTAATAGATAATGGTCAAAAAGTTAAAGTTCCTGTTTATTATGCAAATCCAGAAAGATGGAAATCAATTCAAAAACTTGGATATCTAAGAGATGTTAAAGGTCAATTTATTACACCACTTTTAATTTTCAAAAGAACATCAGTATCAAGAGAATCAAATAATGCTTTTCTAACACCTTCATTACAACCAGCAACTGAAGGTTCTAACTACACATTTAAAAAGAAATTTTCTAATCAAAATAGATTTACACAAACTTCTACATTGTTTGAAAATGACGAACCATTAGAAGAAGTTTATAATGTAACTATTCCAAGTTATGTTACAATAAATTATAATTGTATAGTGTTTACACCTTATATAGACCAAATGAATAAAATTATAGAAAAAATAAGTTGGTCAAAAAATTCTTATTGGGGTGAACCTGATAAATTTAAATTTAAAGCTGGTATATCAACATTTACAGATGCTTCAGAATTTGAAGGAGAAAGAATTATAAAAACAACATTTGATTTAAGTATGAAAGGATATTTATTACCAGAATCATTTAATAGTATCGTCAATACACAAAAAGAATATTCAAAAAGAATTGGGTTAGAATTAGGAGTTGAATAATGGCCGATAGAACAAAACCATTACCAAGAACACAGAGAAGACTTGAAGGTAGAGAACTCAATAGAGGACTACAAAAAGGTAGAGGTTCTGAAACAAACCAAAGAAAAGATAATGTAAAAAATGTATCTATTGGTTTAATGGATGTTGATGCGGCTATAATGTATTATTTCAACGAAGTTATAAAACCAATGACAACAATCAACGGACAAGAAGTAAAAGTTCCTATTTATTACGCTAACGCGGAAAGATGGAACTCAATACAAAAACAAGGTTATGTTCGTGATGTTAAAGGACAATTAGTTACACCATTAATTGTTTTTCGTAGAGTTTCAATGGAAGCAAATGAAACAATGCCGGTTGACAAATTAGATGCTAATGACCCAAAACAATTTTATACATTTGAGAAAAAATACTCACAAAATCAACGATATGATAGATTTTCAGTAGTTCAAGGTATGTTAAATTCAAAAGAATACTATACCACTGCTGTTCCAGATTATATGAATCTAAATTATGAAGCAATAGTTTGGACACCTTATATCGAAGAAATGAATAGGATTATTGAACAAATAAATTTTTCTGAAGGAGCATATTGGGGAGAACCAAACAAATTTAAATTTTTATCATCAATAGATTCATTTGAAGATGCAACAGAAATGGGAGATAATGAAAGAATTATCAAAACAAACTTTAATATGAGTTTTAAAGGATATTTAATTCCAGAAGCATTTAATGAGTTTATAAACACACAAAGATTTTTCTCACCAAAACAAGTTGTGGTGAATGATGAAAGTGGTTTGTCCATATCATCAGTATTTTCACCCGATAGTAGAGCAGAAACTGTAAGAATATTTACAACTGGTAATTCATCATTACCAAGTGGATTAGGAAGTGCAACAGACTTTATTAGAGGTGTATCAACCGGAACCGGTAATCAAGCACAAGACTTAGAATTTACAAATACCTTTGGTGGTGATACTTTTTATGTAATGAGAGGTGGTGGTGAACCAACTTCTTCAAGAGATGACAAAGCACTATTATCGGTTTCTAATGCAAATTCAACTTATAATTTAAAATCATTTAGGGTAAGTGGTAGTCAATCATCATCTTTATCAGCAAGTCAAGGACAAGTTTATCAACCAACTTTAGAAACTGATAGAAGAATAATGAGCCAATCAGTTCAAGTAAAATTAAATGGATTAGAATTATCATCTGCTGATAATCAAATAGGATTTTCAAGTGGATTTGATTATTTTGTTTCAAGTTCTTTAAAAGAAGTAGTGATTAGAAAAAGACAATCAGATAATTCAGGATTTACAATAAAAAATACAGATTTTGTAACTATTATATTTCAAAGTGAGATAACATAATGACACAAAGAGAAATAGACAAAAGAACCGGTTTAAAAGGAAGAACAAGACAATTTACATTTCCAGTAAGTGAATCATCTTTTTCAGGTGATAGAGTTATGTTTAATGATACCGGAAGTATAACACTAGGTTATTCTTTTGATAATAAAAATGGTATTCCAACCGTAGATACAGATTTAATTCATTTGTCTAGTGCCAATGAAAGATATTATCAACAACAAGAACATTTTGTATTCTCGGATAGAACTGATTCCACAACTAAATATAATGAGTTTACACCAACAATAGCTGACAATTATCGTATCAGAAATGGGTCGTTACGAATATTTATTAATGGTATAGAACAATTGTCTAATGTTGACCAAACTCAGTCAGCATCAGCAGATTTTTTCATAGATACAACACAAACAAAATTTAGGGTTAACAAATTAACATTTGATAATTTTGGAATGGAGTTAAAAAGCGGTTCGGTAATATCAGATGTTGACACAAATTTTTTACCACCAACTTTAACAGGAGACGGAAGTGAATCTTCCATAAAAATTAGTTTTCAAAGAGAGGCGTCAGTATGAGTTTAATTGATTTAACAACACAAGCACAAGCCCCACAATCAGGTGGTTTAACTTTACAAAGTTCAGCAGTAACTAGTTCTTTAACAGGACTATACACATTAGAATTTGACCAAGTTAATGTAGACAATCTTGGAACCGGTAGTTTAGATATTGGTTCAACCAATACATTTACAGCCGGTAAAATAAAAATAAACCACCCAACAGACCCAGTAATTTTAGATTCCAATGACAATACTGTAATAGAAGTATTGACTAGTGGAGTTCCAAGTGGTAGTGTAAAAATATACGGAGATTTAATTGTTCAAGGTTCATCATCATTTAATAATGTTGAAAGATTTGCAGTAGAAGACCCAATTATAGATTTAAATTTTACAGGTTCAACAGCTTTATCATCAACAGATTCCGGTTTAAGAGTTGGTAGAGCAGGTTCAACAAATGCACAATTACTATTTGACCATAGTGAAACCAGATGGGCTATAGACAATGCCGCAGGAAGTAATATAAATATTGTTGGAACATCAACAACCGATACATTAACCAATAAAACAATCACGAGTTTAGCAACCTCGACAATGGGTTCAGCCGCTAACTTAACTTTTAGTGGAGACGGAGAGGTATTGGGATTGCCAACCGAACCAACACAACAAGGTTCAGCAGTTTCAAAAGCATATGTAAATGCACAAATAACCGGTAGTGTCACTTCTTCAGCATCAGATTATTTAAGAAAGAATTTTGTAAAAGTAGCCGCAGGAATAAGTGGTTCATCAACAGCAAGTTTTGAAGCAGTTACAGCGTCAGCTCCAACCGGTATGACATCAACATCAGAAAATGATTTCATATTCTTTATGAACGGACAATATATGGAACATAATGCTATAGAAGTAGAACAAAAAGGAACATCATTTTTATTAAAAGTTGATGTTAGTGGTATTGGATATAATTTAGAATCAGATGATGAAATCATCGCACACGGAAAGTTTGACTCATAATGGCCGATTTAAAAAGAAAGCAGTTAAGACAATTTTTATCAGGTTCGTTCAATATAACGGGTTCACTAAATGTAACTGGTTCAGTTGAGTTTGATAAAAATGTTAGTGGTTCAATTACTTCTACTGGTTCGTTTAGTAGATTACAAAGTGATACAATATCCGTAACACACTCACCATTTGCAAGTGGTTCTGAAGTTCAAACAATTATGGATGCAACTGGTTCATATGCATCAGCATCAACAACTTATCTTATGGAATCACAAACTGGTAGTTTTGCTACTGGTTCTGATGTTCAAGGTATATTGGATACTTATGTTAGACAATCAGAAACAAGTTCGTTTGCTTCAGGTTCTGATGTAAATCAAATACTTATTGAAAGTTCTTCTTATGTTGTGGAAAGTGAAACTGGTTCATTTGCATCAGGTTCTGATTTTCATCAAATACTTACGGAAAGTTCTTCTTATGTTGTGGAAAGTGAAACTGGTTCATTTGCATCAGGTTCTGATTTTCACTCTATATTAGCAGAAAGTTCTTCTTATGTAATGTCTACAAATACTGGTTCTTTTTTACAAAATACAGACACAGCATCCTTTTCAACACTGCATGTTGAAGGTAATATTACTACATCAGGTTCAGTAACAGCACAACAATTTTATACAGAAGTAGTTTCATCATCAATTATTTATGAAAGTGGTTCTACACAATTTGGTGATACATTAGACGACACCCATAAAATTACAGGTTCATTTGAAATAACCGGTTCGTTATTAAGTATTGATAGTGTTGGTGGAGTAAGTAGTTCATTAACTTCAACATCTTCATTTGGTAAAGTAGAACTAGCAGACACAGACCACATAACACCTTTTGCAAGTGGTTCAGATTTACACTCTATATTAGCAGAAAGTTCTTCTTATGTAATGTCCACTTCAACCGGTAGTTATGCATCAGGTTCAGACTTACATCAAATACTCGCAGAAAGTTCAAGTTATATAGTTGAAAGCGAAACCGGTTCATTTGCATCAGGTTCAGATTTTCATCAGATATTAACAGAAAGTTCAAGTTATGTTGTGGAAAGTGAAACTGGTTCGTTTGCATCAGGTTCTGATTTACACCAATTCCTTGTAGAAAGTGCATCTTATTTAGTTGCAGACACTTCAATGTCTTTTGTTGATGTTAGTGGTTCAATTACTTCAACAGGTTCTTTTGGTAAACTTAGAACAGAACAAGATACTTTTGTTATAGGAAATCTTACAGTTGGAGCAGATGTTATTGGACAAAAACTACAAGTAGACGGAGACACCGGTATTACTGGACAATTAGATGTAACTGGTTCAGTAAGTGGTGGATTATCTTCAACTGGTTCGTTCGGGTATGTAGAACAATTAGGAGTTAAATTAGTAGATTCAAACCAAACGGCTTCATTTGCTAGTGGTTCTGATTTTCATCAAATTCTAACAGAAAGTTCTTCTTACTTAGTAAATTCTGATACTGGTTCATTAGGACTAACAACTTTTTCATCAAATGTAATTGTTCTTGGAGATTTATCTACATCTGGTTCAATTACAGCAAGAGAATTTAAAACTGAGTTTGTTTCATCATCTATTATCTATGCTTCCGGTTCTAATCAATTTGGTGACACCGGTGATGATGTTCACGAGTTTAGTGGTTCTTTAAAAATAGGTAATTTAACCTTTTCAACGAGTAGTATTGGAATACAATCCGATACAGACCTTATTTCCCTATCTGACGACACTTTCACCTTAAATGGTAGTATTGTTATCAATGACGGAGCAAATATCGGTATAGACTCGGATACAGATTTATTAGATTTAAATGACCAAAATCTTATCATAAATGGTAAGTTAGATTCAACTGGTAGAATAGATGCACAAAATGGTTTACAAGTATCAGGTTCTACATTAGCCGTTGGAAATGATTTAACCTTAGATTATACTTCACCAGTAAGTCATAGTTTAGTTTACATCAATCATTCTAACAAAACATTAGATTTAGTTCCACCAGCTTCCGCAAGTGGACAAATTGTTATATTCGACGGAACAGATTGGGTAATTTCTGATGAAATTGACGGTGGAAGTTTCTAAATAAAATCCTCAACTTTTCAACTTTCTTATATTTATTACTGACTATACATATAGTCTAAAAAAATATATTTTTAAAGAAAAAACCATATGGCTCAAGTAATAAAATTAAAACGAAGTGCCGTCGCGGGTAAAACACCGCAAACATCATCTTTACAATTAGGTGAGTTAGCAGTAAATACAACTGACGGTAAAATCTATTTACATCGCTCAAGTTCGAGTGATGATTCCATTCAAAGCGTCTTAACAACAGACGCAACCATAACTGGTTCACTAAAATTATCTGGTTCACAACATCTTTCAGGTTCATTAAATGTAATGGACGATTTAACTTATGGTGGTAATTTAACCGCCTCATTAGGTTCAACATCATCATTTGATAGAATTACATCAGTTGGAACTTCGTCTATTGGATATTTAATCGCGAGTGGTAGTAATATAGTAACTACCCCAGATTTGACTGGTTCATTTGCATCAGGTTCTGATGTTCAACAACTACTCGCGGAAAGTGCATCATATGTAGTTTCAACAAATACTGGTTCATTTTTACAAAATTCAGATACCGCGTCATTAGGTAAAGTAACATTAGTAAGTGATATTACTGGTTCAATTACTTCTACAGCATCATTTGGTAAATTATTAGGAGATGCATCAGAACTATCTAACTTACCGGAATCATTTACATCAGCGATGATTAGTGGTTCATTTCAAGGTGGTGGTTCAAATTTAATTAGTGGTTCTATATTATCTACTGGTTCATTTGGTAAATTAGTTGTTGCTGATTTAAATTACCCAATAACTGATGGAACAGACGGACAAGCACTCATTACTGATGGAAGTGGAGTATTAACATTTGATGATATTAAATCAGTAGCAATTGTTAAAAACATTAGTGGAACAACACTTGAAAAGGGAACACCAGTTCACGCAACCGGTTCAGTTGGAAATACAACAACGGTTATTGCAGCTTCAGCATCAGATGCCACAACAATGCCGGCAACTTTCGTATTGGACGAACAATTAGTTGATGATGCTGAGGGTAGAGCACTTTTATCAGGATTTATCAATGGAGTGAACACCGCAGGTTTTGTTGAAGGTGGTATTGTATATGTTGGGGAAAATGGTGGATACACACAAACAAAACCAACCGGAACCAACTTAATTCAAAATTTAGGTATCGTAACCAAAGTTGATGCTAATGGTTCAGGATACATTTATGGTAGTGGTCGTTCTAATGATGTTCCAAATTTATTAAATGACCATATTTTCTTTGGTAGTGGTTCGAATCAAATGCAACAAATCCATATTAGTGGAGCAATAGACCAATCAACTTTAAATAATATCAACTTAACTGGTGATATATCTAGTTCAATCACTTCAACAGCGTCTTTTGGTTTATTTGTTGGAGACGGAAGTGGTTTATCTAATGTTTCCACAGAAACTGGTAGTTTTGCAAGTGGAAGTGATGTTCAAGGAATTTTAGATACTTATGCAAGTGGTTCAGATTTACACCAAATACTTGCAGAAAGTTCAAGTTATGTAATTGAAAGTGAAACCGGTAGTTTTGCAAGTGGAAGTGATGTTCAAGGGATTTTAGATACTTACGCAAGTGGTTCAGATTTACAAATTATATTAGCAGAAAGTGCATCTTATTTAAACAACGATACTACTTCATCATTTGGTGCAGTAAGTATGAACTCAACATTATTTGTTCAAGGTGATATCACTACATCTGGTTCGGTTGTTGCACAACAATTTAGAACTGAGTTTGTTTCGGAGTCAATTATATTTGCATCTGGTTCTACACGATTTGGTGATTCAAGTGATGACAAACACAGATATACTGGTTCAATAGAAATAACAGGAAACATCAGTAGTTCATTTACTTCAACTGGTTCATTTGGAAATTTAAAATTAGCAGACTTTGGTGGATTACCTTTTGCAAGTGGTTCAGA
>Ga0222719_10002913_pt1 | contig 15372 bp, 12 predicted proteins | sample C33_34DmetaG_FD_165039 | JGI IMG/M metagenome (GOLD analysis project Ga0222719, IMG submission 165039) | Estuarine water microbial communities from San Francisco Bay, California, United States - C33_34D | ecosystem: Environmental > Aquatic > Marine > Unclassified | place: USA: California...
AACATTACTTATCCCACAAATTTCTCAGAGTCTGTACCACGCGGGATGTGGCACCAGTTTGGTCAAATCCCCACAGATCCAAATAAGGGCGTATTTCTAGAAATTGGAGATATTCCAAATGACTGGCTCAAATACCACTACGAGGTCATCAATGAAGATTCAGTTTACAACAACAACGATGCAGCTAATTCTGGCTCCACAGCCTACCTAGATTATCAGTCTCTAACCGACCTATTCGGCTTTACACGCTCCCAGAAAAAAGACAGCGCAAAGGTACGCCTTGGAGAAATTGCGGACAAGAGAGAGGTCTATGAAGCCGTTGTTGCTATTCCTTACATTCTCGAAGCAAACGAAGACTACGAGAACGCAAAGACAGACGACGACAAGAGCCGCAAGAAGTTCATCAACATCCCAAGACAGCGCTTGAGTGCTGCTCTCAAGGAACGTGAAGGCTCACAAGATGGTGATTCACTAGAGGCAGCAGGCGAGAGCATCCGTAAGATGGTACAGAAGATGAAGCGCTACGTTATGCCTCCGCAATTCGACTTCATCAACTTTGGTGAGATTGACCCAATCGTCATGTACTTCTTCGAGTTCAAATACGAATTCGACAAGGACGATCTCTCCTACATCTGGCAGAACCTTGCTCCGAGAGACTACAAGAAGATTACATTCCAAGAAGCGAAGGTTGCTCACGATCTAATGAACAACGAACTTCTAGATGAAAGCAACTTGATGGATAACCCCAACCTACGTTGGATGGTCTTCAAGGTCAAGCAGAAGGCAGCCAAGGACTACTACGATCTCATTCCGCCGCAGGTCAAGGCAGCGAGACCCACAAGCAATCTCGATAAACCCGAGACCGACAAGGATGATGAATACCTCCAGTTCAACTGGCCATACGATTACCTTTCCTTCGTAGAACTAGTTAAGCTAGAAGCCGACGTTCTCTACAAGGCAGACGAAGAAGAGACAGAATGAAGTTCCTAAACAAGAAAGAGCAAGTGTTCGACATCCAGCTTACTCCTTATGGAAAACACAAGTTGGGTGCTGGAACTCTCAAGCCAACCTATTATGCGTTCTTTGATGATAACGTCCTCTATGATATTCGCTATTCTTCTGCTTCTGTAGACGAACCACAAAACGATATCCATAAGCGCATCAAACAAGAGACACAATACCTTGAGAGTCAGACCTTATTCCGTCAGGTAATGAGCGGAGCTATCGTACAGGGTGGTATTCTTCAAGAGACAATTTACGAACAAGATGAGAATCTATTCACCTCTGACGGCTTTATCGGAGACGCCAAGTTGCTCTCAAAAGATACCAACGTAGCGCCTGCTTGGAAGGTCGTGAGTTTACAGAACTACATTACCTCTTCAGCGCTCGAAGATCTTAGAAACAAATCAAAAGTTCCACAAATCAATATTACTGCGTCATACGTTCTCAATCGTGTTTCTATCGAAGATATCCCAATAGGCAACGACAACCTAACAGATCTAAGCACAACTGGTTTGTTCTCTGATGGAAAGCAAATCAGATTGGAAACAAACCATCCTCTCATCTATCTCGAAGAACTCAACACCGAGCTTCTAACCGAGAACTTTGATATCGAAGTATTCGAGGTTCAGAGAGATGGTGACGACGATGATTTTAGAAGACTATATTTCCAATCGAAAGCTCCACAGATCGTAAATGGTATGCTTGTATCAGAGCAGCCAATCGTCAATACCGAAACACTAACAACTGGTTCTGTTGAGTATTACTTCTCTATTCTCCGAGACAAAGAAGTAGATCCCAGAGTTGCTTGTAAACACATAGAGCAGTTTAACACAGAAAACTATTTAATAGACCTAGACTTTGATTGTTCAGATGTCGAGGGCGAGGATATCTACTTTGATATCTACGGCAGAGTTACGGAGTCAGAGATATGTCCCGATTGATTCTTGAGGGTGATACCACAGAGCGCTTTGGTGTAAAGTATCCGAAGCCATATATCGAAAAGATAGTGGTTAAAGATTCTGAAATAATTCCTCATGTATATGTGTATCTGCAAGTAGAAGAAGAGGTAAACGATATTCTTCAGGTAGAATCTTTAATTTCTAATCTGAACATCGTATACATTTTTGATAACAAGCCTGCAATAGATGTATTGACCGCAGATTATTTTGAATTTGTGTATTCTTCTAACGGAGTGAAATATGCAAAAATTAAAATTGGTGCAGTGGGTCTCGGCGCTGGTATGACAACTTATGACATCGGATATGATCAAATTAGCCAAATCACAGAGCCAATATACTTTGGCGCTTTCACATATGCTAGAGGGCAGGCTACCCTGTATAAAGCACCAGAACCAACCACTTTTGATAAGAGTGGCGAGTATAAGCGATATGAAGCAGTTGCTTCTCAACTTTCATATGAACTCATTATCAATTCAGATGGAACACCAGCCGACGAGGTAATCGCTTATCTACAAACAGACGGCAATTATTTTGGTTCAATACCATTACAATCACTCGACAGGGTTTTTCGCACAACCGAGAACGTATCCCACAGGCAAGTAATAAATTCAGTAAATAACGTTATTGCTCCGTATGTTGGTAATCTAACCGAAGCAGACAACATATCTTTGATCTTAAATGAGTATTCTGATAATCCTCGGCTAATGCTTGAGCTAAAAAAAGAGATAAATTCTTTTTCAAGCAAAAGCAGTTCTACAGCAACAGGTCAACTTTATGGAAGCTTGGTAGATGTTGTTGGCGATTTGAATAGCGTATTGGAGGCTTCTCCGAGACTACAGAAAAGATTAGTTAAAAATTCAAAAATCATAGATGAGCGATCTACGGCAGCCGCCCCGTATTCTGCGGAAGGTATTTACGAAGATGGCTCTGAGACAATGCCAACGTATAGCGATAATGATTACATATACGAGCCTTTGGTATCTAGAAGAATCGCACCTTTGGTTCAAAATCCATCAACCAGCATAAATGATTATTGCGTTGTTAATGAATCATACATATTTTTTGATTATGAAAAAGCCTTAAACTATGAGTCGCAATTATCAAGGTTTTTAAATGTCTACAATATACAAGAGCTATTTGGAAAAAATTGCTTAAATGTTGAATTTAGAATTCAACAAGCAAAAGCAATAAAAAGTGAAGCTACTACAGTATTTTTTCCTGTTAAAGTTAGAGAAATAACTTTTGACGTTGGGTACGATCTTGTCAGAATGTCTACAATAGCAGATAATATTTTAGATGTCGATAACGAGTATCACTCAAAGCCTCTTTATGATGACCACAGTTCTGGACAAGAATACACATCTGCATTGTTGCCAAGAAATCTTGAGACTGGTGTGAAAGATTATCGCGTTCTGTGTTTTTATTTAACTGATCTGGAACAATTGAAAGAAACCATGTCTGTAAAAGGCTATAAGTTTGAGATTCAAATATGGGATCGAACAACCCATTTTTATGATCAATTAAGGGAAAAACTATCGCAAATAAATACAAAATTGTTAGAATATCAGCAATTTGCTCAAGAATTTTGTAGTTTCAATAATATAAGCGGAAAATTCAATGACTTCTTTATTGATAGTATAAGGGGTCAATTTTCTGAACCATATCCTTGGGAAGAAGCACCACTATATCTAGCCTCTCTTGAAGCTCTGCTAATATCTTCCTATGGATCTCTAGAAGTTCCATTTACATTCGATAACAGACAGGATCATCGCCAGCCGCTAGATTTAGAATTCATAAGGGAAATAGCCACAATTCAAAGTCGCCATATCGCTCCAGAGACAGGAGATCTAGAACAACTAAATGATTTTGTGGACAATAAGTTTTCACAACTACTAGAATATTTTGGTAGGGGAACTGGTCTTGATGAAAGTAACGAAATCTATGATCAAAACTCAGATATTCCTGACTATGATGCTATAGTACAATCAAGAAACAATCTATCCCTTGCTAGAGCATTTGCGCTACCATCTCAAATAATAAACTCTTATGAAGCTGGATTTTCAATTCAGGGAGCAATTTATACAGAAAAGCGGAGCGCCGCTCTGGATTCTCCTGATGGTCTTTCATACACTTTTGAAGAGATGGTAGCCGAAGTAAAAAGACGTACAGGTTTGGTATACCCGGAGGTGCGGGAACGGCGTGCAGTTAATAGGGTGCTAGATGCTCTTGAAGAAACTTATGGAACTGGAGAGTATTCTGAAACAACTTTAGCAGAAGCGCAAATAAACTGGCAAGATTATATGAATTATTATCATTACAATATGGTTTTTAATCCTAGTAGTGGACTTAATTCTGCTGCTAATCCGTTTCCTACTGTGGATCTACTTTATGATCAGAATGCCGCAAGATATTTAATGAAATTGCTTATACCATCAATACAAAAGATGCAAGAATTAGACAAGTCCGGAATTCTTCAACTGGAAGGATTTTACAAACTATTTTTAGGAGCTTCACCCTGATGCCGGTAGTAAAAAAACAAAGATTTAGAAAACAAACAAACAACGGGAGCTTAAGAAAGCACGTTGATTTATCTTCTGTAACCTTTGAAGAACCAGAGGATCAGCTTGGTGCTTCTTCTATCACTATTGATACCGGTATCAAATCGTTTTCTTTTAAGAACAATCTTGTGGATAATGAGTTTGTACAAAACCCAAATATTCTTGAAAGAAAAGATTTTAAACAATTAAAAAATGAATCCTTAAAATCAAAAGATAAATTTGATGAAAAAGACGATCCGTTTTTTAATCTTGATGAAGGCGAATCAATCGTAGATAAACAAAGAATTAGCAGAATTAGCTCTAAAACACTAAGTAATACTACTGGTAAATCTCTGGTAAGAAAAATTAATTCTACTCAATCTTCAAAGAGTAAAACAATTAGAACAGGAAGAGTAAAGTAAAATGTCTGTATCATACATTTATTCAGGTGCTTCATCTTTACTGGAAGAAGAAGACTCTTCTATCGTTACATATAATCTTTTGGATGGCTTAAATGAGCAAGCAAAGCAGAGCATTTTGGCTGCTGCTGTATCACGAAGACCCCCAGAACCACCAGATTATTCAAATTTTATACTAGTAGATGGAAAGCAATATTTACTAAAAAGCTTTGGAAAACTTCGTAATCAAAGATTCATAAACGAATTTAAGCCATATTTCGGCATAGTAAACGAATCTGATATTGACGAAGGTAGCTTTTTGATTACAAGAAAAGAATATAACGCCGCTTTTGGAGATCAAGATGCTGAAACGATTGTGGATGGATATCTTGGTATAGAAGAAGAGGAGATCGTTTATAATGATCCTACTTTGGGTAATGGGGTTTATAGAACCAGATTGACTTATTCGTATCCTGAAGGTTTGGCTCTCTTGATGGATTATTCTGAAGTAGATCTTGAAAGGAGTGGAGATACCTTGGAAGATGTTTATGTTGATAGTTCTTTGGCTTATGCTTATGAAAAACTACAACTACAAGTATCCATAACAAGTGAGCCCGGACGAAATGAAGGAAATCTACAAAACTCAACTGCCGAGCCAGAATTGATTTCTTACGATGCCCTATCTTCTCTTGGTTCGATAAATCAAGAAAATGTGACCATTTCCTCGACAACAACGGGAACAGGGGAAGCGATAGGATTTGGTACTGGTCAAATCACGGATATTGGTGGGACTAGTTTGCAAACAGGGACAACACGAGAAAATATCGGAGGTGAATCAAATATAGCGACAATAACCAGAGGATCTGGATACTAATATGGCTTTAAAACATACTGAAATTTTTGATTTAAACTTGTTTTCTGGTTCTTCAGAATTGTTGCGCCAGACTGCTGGTGGCTATTATGTAAATGATGAGTCCTCTCGAATAGTTTTTCAAGAGCCAAGCGAAAATATTGCGGCTATTGTTGATTCTGCCGAAACAAGTGACCCAGATACCACTCCTGCCGGCTCTCTTACATCAAGGATATCTTATGCTACAAGATTAGCGATATTAGATGAAAGCGCATTTTCTTCTGACGCCGAATGGAAGACATATCTGCTTGGTGGAACTTTCGGATCAAAAACCTATTCTGGTTTGTACAACGAAGCGGTATACGCAGATCACTACAATACAGCTTCTTTACCATATGTTCCGAGAGAGTTGGTCAATACAGAGCGTCAGCCACAACTAACAATTACAACTGAATATTTCAACCACTACCCAAGATACCAAACAAAAGTAGCGAATCTAGAAAGCGAGCTACAAGCACCAAATCTGTATCTCCTACCAGAAGATATTTTAGACTATGATGAATCAGTTACTTCACCGATGGGTTCGGGCGAATATCCAAAAATAAAAAACTTTTTAACAAATTCATTTGTTAATAGTTCTTTCCCTGCTGATCCAAGATTAAAAAATCTTTTTATAGTCAATAATAACGTTTTACAAGATGAAGCAACAAACAGAGAAGATGTAGATGAAGTATTGGGGACAGGCAAGTTTGATGATGATTTAAACAAAAAATATTCTTTGATGCCTTTTGGATCAAAAATAAGAATAGAAGAGGATCTAGTTCAGAATTCATCCGGAAGAACTTACAGAGATATTGTTGAAGACAACGAGTATCAAATAAAGCTACTAAAACTTTTAAAAGAAACGTTTCAGAACGAAATTCCACTAAGACCATCAACCGTAAACTTTGGAATAAGCACATCCGCAAAGATTAGTAACGGAAGATATGAGAGCGAGATTTCACAAACAACAACTATTCCCGCAAGAGTAGTGGATGCTCCATCTCTATTCCTATATGGATACAGAAATTATCTATCCGAAACAAACGACGTAACAATTTTAAGTTCTTCTTCTGATTCTTTTGATTTTATAAAGGGTATGGTGTTCGATTTAACAGGCACACATCGATACAGATATTCTACCAACAATATCAATATGTTCACATCTTTAGTTGGTGAAATGAACACCAAGTTTGGAGATTCAGAAGAAAACATCAATAATATAAACGATTTCTTGAATCAGGCAAACGAATCAAAATACCATGAAACGATAGCTTATAGAGTTCAAAAAATCGGTGGACAGCCCACTGGTGATGCTAATACTGAGAACACAATACAAAACATATGGTTTTACAATTCTGGTGATGCTATTGATTATTTGGATACTCAAATCAAATACGACACAGAATACACATACAAGATGTATAAGTACGACGTTATACAGGGTTACAAATACCAATTGTCGGACATGATAGCAACAAGAAAGATTGCCGACACAACAGTGGAAGGAACTGGTGTAAATTGTCTAGAATTTTATAATCTAACGACCGGAGAAGCGACTGGTTCACTTCTCGAAACTAGCAACCTCTTGCCTCGAATAAACGAAGTATTACAAGGACTTGAGAGTGAGAAGCAACTACTTGAAGATCAACAAGTAGAAATTCAAAGTTTTATTGATCTAAATCAGAGCTTTCTTGATCTAATACAAGATAGACAAAGTAGACTTGATGACTGGAATAGTGCCGATCCGCGCCGTCCCGCCGCCAGCTATTTTTCTACTGATCTTGTAGGAGGGACATTTGATTGGATGGGTAGATGGCTGTTCGTGCAGGTCCGCCCCGGAGTCAACTTCTACGATATTTCCTACGGGCGCGGCCCGTGGTCAAACTTTTGGTCTGATATAACCCGCGCGCCGACCGCAGCGAGGGCGATAGGCACGCTGTATCCTTATTTAAGAAAAGAAATAGTAGTAGGGGATAGAACATTTTTTGCATATGCGCATGGAGCTTATCTTTGGTATCTCTATAAAAGAAATGTCCTTACAGAAGGAGAAATATCGCAAATCAAGGGAGTTCCGTGGCTGCCGATTGGCGCTAGCCCTTTTGGTATAGGTTGGGAAGAATTAAATTGGAATAATTTTTATAGCAGAATAACAGACGAAATTCAGCAACAAAATCTAGATGATATACTATCTGAACTTCAAGAGCAAATTGATAATATAAATTCTCAAATTGAAGAAAATAGTTTATTCACCAACGCCCAAGTAAATTCAGAATACTCTTATTTAGCTGATTTTAATATTAATATCGAACCATCTCTCAAGATCATAGAGATACCTTTAGAAGAAAAACGTATGCGAATCGTGGATCATCCACCAAGCGATTTCGTTATAACACCACATCATCTTCTTGATCAGTCAAGCAGATTGGCTTTCTACTGCAAGTACGACACTTTCTCTATGAATGCCGTTACCTATCCGCCCGCTTTGAGTGTGAGAGACACACAAAACAGAGACGCATATCTAACAGGGAACGATCTCCTCCAGATTTCAAAACTAACACAAGAATCGGTATCTCGTCCACGCTTCTTGGAGGTATACAGAACAACCACGAAGCCAGTAAATTACGAGGCATTCTCGGGCACTCTACGCAACACAATCGATCTAAAGCAATCAAATGGTGATATACCAACTGATCATCTCTTCATCGAGAGAGTAAAAGAAAACACGATCTACTACTATGCTTTCCGTGCCCTCAACGAGAACGGAGTAGCAGGACAGATGAGTCCGGTATTCGAGGCAGAGTTGGTAAACGACGGCGGCTACGTTTACGGAAAATTTCAACAATACTCCGAAGAAGATCTTGCCGTACCAGAGCCGGAAGAACCACTAACAGCAGTCAAGAAGTTGTTCAATATTGTTCCAAATATCCAGCACCTAGAGCTTGATACAAGCGCAGTAGATTTTGCTGATCCATCATCAACCGCTATAGACAGTATACAATTAGGACCAAATGTAATTGATCCACTATTTAGAAGCGATGCAAACAGATACTTCAAGATTCGTTTGACTTCAAAGAAAACTGGTAGAAAACTAGATATAAACATCGGCTTTGATAAGAAAGTGCGTAAATAACTTTAAGCCACTATTTATGTGAGAGAGGAAAATAAATGGGATTTTTAGATAACTCTGGCGACATCATCCTTGACGCCGTATTAACAGACCTAGGTAGAAAGCGTATGGCTGATGGTGAATTCAGAATCACCAAGTTTGCCCTAGGCGACGATGAGATTGATTATTCACTTTACAACGCAAACCATCCTTCTGGTACTGCTTACTACGATCTTGAGATTCTTCAGTCTCCTGTGATGGAAGCAGCCACAAGACAGGCTTCTTCTATCAAGTATGGTCTATTAAGTATCACGAGAACCGATTTGGTTTACATGCCTACTCTCGAAGTAAACGAGAAACTAGAAGGCAAGTCTCTAGTCAAAGAAGGTAGTATGTACTATCTCGCAGCAAATGCGGCGACACACGAGAACCTTCTAAACAACAATGCAAACAAAGCCAATCGCTTTTTGCAGCCAAACTCAAACAGCCCCACTTATGCTATCGTTGTTGAAAGCGGTATCGCTAGCAACGAGAGGCAGCCAACTCTTGAGAACAGAAATGCTGCTATCGTACAAACCGGTCTTCTAGATACTAACTTTGAAATCAAGTTTGATAACAGATTTGTTGCTGGTGCTCGCACCCTAGTTGGCGGCAAACTAGCTAATGACTCAAGCAACAACCTTGAGATGCGACTAGACACTTTTGCAGCGCAGAGTGGCGTTTCTTCCCTTGACTTCATCGAGAATTACTCGACAGCTATGGCTCGTGGTATTCCAAACGAGATTGCTAAGAGAGGAGATGGCACCAGCACTTCTGGTAATAATTTCTCTCAGTTCCAAGGTCCACGAGGCGGCGTAACAGCAATGACCTTCAGCCCAAGCCTCGAAATCAATGCAGAAGGTACAGCAGTACCAGCCTACTACACCCTTTATGGTCGTGCCGGTCAGTCTGCCTCAAGTCTTGGACTCGGTGGTTCTGATACATACGATACAATCGATACCACCATCTATGTTCGTGGTATGGCGAGCAGCGCACAATTACAAATCCCACTAAGAATAATTAGATTAGCGAGCTAACGGAGAACTAAATGCCTATCAATTATGAGCCAATTAACGGTCAAACAGACGTAGCAACTACGAGAACACTTCTTCACGAAGTTATTCCACTAACAGGTACAATTGTTAGCGGAACTTACGGCACGTTCCCCGATGATGATAACATAAAGAATTACTCTCATGGACAATTCCAGTCAGTTTACGACTACCCCTACTTGAGTTCTTCTGCTAACCACATCTTTGATCTTTCTGTTGGTTATGACGAATCATCAGGTTATTCTGGCTCAGCCGGCGCTATCCAAGAGAAAAAGAAAATCAATATGTATAACCAGATGTCTCAGGTACTTCTTGGTTACACTGGCTCCACTAGCACAGTTCGTAAGTTCGAGTCTGATTTAAAACTTGATGGAACTGGCTCAATGAACGAAGTATTCTTTGTTAATCTTTCTCGCTTGCTGACCAAAGACCAGATCAAGAAAGGTTCTTTCTCTATTACACTTGTAACAGGCGCTTATGCTGCCGCTGGTCCCGAGGGAGGGGTAATTACCTATACTGATCAAGCCGCCAGCGATACTGCCGGGACACTTGCTACAGTAGGCGGCGATTACGGAGTTTTGACAAGTGGCACTGGTGCATCAGCGCTAACCGGTGGTGTTGTCTTTTATCAAGCAGGCGTTGCTATCTTGACCGCTTCCGCTTTTAGCGGCAGCACTTATGGTCCACCCACTACTTTCTATTCTGATGGCTCAACTACCTTTGGTACAGTAGCCGACCTCTTGACAGGTTCAGCAATTTCGGGCGCTTGCGATGCTTTCCGTCAGAGAGTCCAGAACATCCAATTTAACAACACAACAGAGATCAATTCCAAGGTTTACTTCTGTAGAGCGCCACACAACAAGTTTAATTACTCAAGTAACCCAACCTACCTAAGCGGTGGCTCAATCAGAGTAAAGAATAACACACGCGCTCGCCCTCCAATAGCATACATTACAACAATCGGTCTCTATAACTCTTCTAACGAACTCCTTGCCGTAGCCAAGCTCTCAGAGCCACTTCGCAAGGATCCCACAAACGAACTAACCCTCCGCGTCAGGCTCGACTACTAGGAGGGCAAGATGTCCCTCAAGAAGTTCGGACGAAGCGATGTGATAAGAAATGCTATGAGGGCTTACCCTCATAACACTTTCTTTATTTATAGTTCTTCAGTCTATTATGATCATCGACCAATAGAGGAAGGTGCTTTCAATAGCGACATTCTGTCTGCTTCTGGAGGCATCAGTTTGTTTGAGTACAACGTCGATAGAAGCGGCTCTTATTCAATTTCCTCTGGCTATAACAGCGATGGTGATTTAGTAGTCACAGAAACACAATCTGGTCAAAATCCACCAATCATTCCTTATGTTATATACGGAAGTTCTAAAAACTATATTAAATCATCTCCAAGAATCAGAACTTTAACTGAAGGTCCAGAAGGAAGTAATGAAATTACTGCCTCTGGTCCGATGCAAGACGTATCAGATGCGGTTGCTCAAGGAATAGCTGGCGGAAACATATATTTCACCGGCTCTACATATCCTATGTCGGCATCAATCACAAGAGAATTGATGGCAGACGCAGGTAACCTAGGCAGCATTACAAACGTATCACGTTCTGCTAATCCTCACTATCGTAGTCTTCGTAACTCTCTAAATTTCTACGGTACTCGTTCACCACACTATTTTGTAGAGTTCTCAGCATCAAATGTAGGAAGCTGGAACAAAGACGAACAAGACATCAATCTTGTTTCTGTTCCAAAGATCTTCTACGGAACACGCATCAAGCCCGGCTCTATGTCGCTTAAGTTCTACATAACAGGCACACTGGTCGGAGAACTACAAGACACCAAATACAATGGAGAATTAATACAAGTTGGACCAGAAGACTCAGAAGGCTCAGGTTCTGTCGCAGGCGTTGCGATGTATGAAGAAGGTTTTGTTCTACTTACAGGAAGTTGGGATCTTACAGAAGGCGTATCCTATGATTTTGATTCTTCAACAACAGGTTCTTGGACAAGATTTGCTTGCGGTGCTAATGACGGAATTGAGTGCTCAAAATCAGCTTCATTTGACTTTTCATTCAAGGGGCACACAGAAACACAAGTCCTCACGATGTATACCCACGCACGCAGAGGCGAAGTCAACTTCTCAAACAACCCGACGTTCCTTGATTACGAGGACGCACAAAACAAAATATACCAAACATCTTCCAACGTATACCAAGAGAAGGATACAATTAGAATCAAGAACACGGTGTCCTCAAGTTACGCTGGTTTCGATGCTCCGTTCGAGAGACAAGTATATATATCCAGAGTTGCAATCTACGATGATGATAAGAAGCTTGTTGGTGTTGCGACACTATCCAATCCAATTCTTAAGAAAGAGGCACAAGATCTCTCATTCAAACTAAAGTTGGACATTTAATGAAGCCTATTATCATAGTCTCTCCGTGGTTTACCAAACTTATGTCGGTCGTGATTGATGTTTACGCAATCACAATCTTTCCATTTATTATCTCAAGAGAGTGGATGAGCGAAACTACCCTCAATCATGAAACCATACATATCCATCAACAGCGTGAGTTGTTGGTAATTCCGTTCTACATTCTCTACTTTTACTACTATCTTGTCGGAATCATTAAATATAAAGATAAACAACAAGCCTACTACATGATACCATTTGAGCAAGAAGCCTACTCAAACGACCAAGACTTGGATTATCTCAAGACAAGAGAGTGGTTTGCGTGGCGAAGGTATAAGGTTTGATTCTCGGCATAGACGTTTCCACAAGCATTACAGGTTTTGCAATTATAGACAACGAAGGCAAGATCCTCTTGTCCGAAGCCTGTGATCTCAGAAAGCACAAAGACTTCTTCTCCAAGTGTCTCGCGATAAGAGAGCACATTTTAGACATTTGCGACAAACACTGCACCGTGTTAAATGGTGGAGGCGTGGAGCATATCTACATCGAGCAGCCATTTACCTTCTTCAACTCTGGTGGCTCTTCAGGCAAGACTATGGCGGCTCTACAGCGCTTCAACGGCGTTGTTTCTTGGATGGTCTACGAGTGCTTTGAGATAAAACCGCGTTATCTGGGAGCAACACAAGCACGTAAACTCGCAGGAATCAAAGTACCTCGTGGCGAGAAAGCTAAGAAAGTCGTTATGGAGTACCTGCTCGCAAATGACCCGGAGTTCAAGATCGAACGCACGCACAAGGGCAACCCCAAACCACAAGAATTTGATAGAGCCGACGCCCTCGTCATTGCGAGAGCAGGACTAAAAGAACTTGCCGAAGAGTGATCCCCGTGTTACTCTATAGGCATGAACAAGATCGTAGCAAAGAAGATCCTCTATGAGACGCTTGGTAACTATCTGGATAAAGGTTCGGAGTTACTATTCGCGTGTCCGTCGTGTAACCACCACAAACGCAAGTTCTCTATTAACTTGGATAAGAATGTCTTTAAATGTTGGGTTTGTGATTATTATGGTCGCAATCTTAGGCGCGTTATTAGACGTTTTGGTTCGTTTACACAACTCCAGAAATGGGATCAGATTACGGACAGAACGGATCTTAGTCGCTTTTCTGAACTATTCTCTGATGAAGGCAACACTGATGTCGAGGATAAGATCGAACTCCCGCCCGAGTTCGTAAGCCTCGCCAACAAAAACCTTCCACTATCAGCCAATCGTGCTCTACGTTATCTTAGCGAGAGAGGGATTACAAGAGAAGACATTCAGCGTTGGAAGATTGGCTTCTGCTATGACGGAGACTACGGCGGTAGAATCATTGTGCCATCATTCAGCACGACAGGCTACCCAAATTATTTTATTGCCCGTTCTTATGTCGGGCACGGAATGAAATACAAGAACCCACAAGCATCCAAGAATGTGGTGTTCAATGATCTATTTACTAACTGGAACGACGACCTTGTGATCGTTGAAGGAGTTTTTGATGCTATTCGGGCAGGAAACGCTGTGCCTATCTTGGGGTCTACACTACGGACAGACTCCGACCTACTACGAAAGATTGTACGAAATGACACCCCGTGCTACATCGCCCTCGATCCTGACGCGGCTGCGAAAGAGCGCCGCATCATTCAGACGCTACTGCGCTACGATGTGGAACTCTATAAAATCGACGTGACAGGCTACGAAGATGTAGGAGAGATGCCGCAAGACATCTTCAGAGAACGTAAAGCAAACGCAAGATTTATCGATAGAGACAACTACTTATTGCTAGATTTGCTATCGGCGGTATAATTTATGAAACACACTTTCACTAGAAAACAAATAAGAACAATTATTCTTGAAGAGCTTCAGGCTGACCTTCTTATCGAGAATACAGAAAGACAGATGCTCGAAGAAGGTATGCTTGACACAATCAAGAATCTAAAAAATAAATTCTTTCCAAACAAAAGTGACGAAGAGATCGAGCAAGAGTTAGATGAGATAGGTGAAAATCCTGAAATGCTCGATAGAATGCCAACAAGCAAGCGTGTCGGCGTGTTGTTTCTAGCTGGAATGCTTGGTGGCTTCTTGACTCAAGCTGGATTTGATTACAGTAAACTCAGTGCTGACTCAGCCGCTAGAGCAGATAAGATTGCTGGCTCACTCGATCAGGGCGCAGAGCGTTCAAGAGATATCAAAAACTTTAGGCAAATTGCTACTGCCGAAGCAGAGGGTGGCACTGCTACCACACCGGAAGAGGTGGATGCAAAAATCAAAGAAATCGTAAAGAACTATGCAGCAGACATAGAAAAATCTCCTATCTCTCCCGGTAGAGGTATCTTTATTGGCGGAAACGTAAGAAAAGGCAACATGAGAGGGTTTGTTCACGTAGACCCATCTTCAATTCCAGACAACGAAATCATGCCTTTTGTTGGTCTCTCAAAGAAAGATTACCAAACACTATTGAGGGCAACTTATTTGAGCGGCGAAGGCGGCGACCAAAGGCTAGAAAACCTCGTTATGGGCAAAGGCGCAGCAGGCTCATCCGGCTACTGGGCTTACGATAACAAGAATCTTTTTCAGGGATACAACGAAGACGCCCCTTACGCTGTACTGCCACTAGAATGGTCTGTCGCATACGAGCTTTTGCAAAAGAGAAAGAGCAAAGGACGCCTCTAAACACTTGACAATCCCCACCTGTTGCGTTATATTATAGGTATAGGAGATAGTCATGCCCAAGTTCAACTTCAAGACCTTCGTAGAGTTCGCCATCGTTAGTGGTGGCTTCGTGGTTGGTATGGCTATCTACAATTTTTGTTTCTAATTTGGAGATAAGATGAGCAAACTATTCAAAGCGTGCTTTGGACTTGTAATCTTTATGGCATTCTACATCTTTGGCTATTCTGGAACTGCCCTCATTCACGGCACTTTCTTTCAGC
>Ga0222719_10002917_pt1 | contig 15360 bp, 14 predicted proteins | sample C33_34DmetaG_FD_165039 | JGI IMG/M metagenome (GOLD analysis project Ga0222719, IMG submission 165039) | Estuarine water microbial communities from San Francisco Bay, California, United States - C33_34D | ecosystem: Environmental > Aquatic > Marine > Unclassified | place: USA: California...
AACAGAATACGAACCCACTCTGCGAATAATTACTTGCTACCAGTAGAATTTGAAAGAAAAAACCAAGATCTAGCAAAATCTATAAAATTTGCTCAAATTTAGTGTCCGAAAAATTGTGGACATTCCACTTGAATTTTTTCGTGACTTAGGTACAGCTTTTATTTTTGCAATTATTGCTATTTATATTTTGATTTTGATAAAAATTTAAGAGTTTTTCAGTGCCAATAATTATTATGGCACCAATTCCAATTAGCGTAATTGGCGTGATGTTTGGCCATGCAGTTTTGGGATCATATTTTACCGCTACTTCGATGATTGGCTTTATGGCTGGTGCTGGAATTATTGTTAGAAATTCAATAATTCTAATCGATTTTATTGAGCAACAAATGAAACAATCTATAAAGTTAAAAGAGGCGGTAATAATGGCTGGAATTTTAAGGTTTAGATCAATGTTGTTAACTGCTGCAGCGGTAATTTTTGGTAGTTTAGTTATGCTTTTTGATCCTATTTTTAGTGGTTTTGCTGTTAGTTTGATTTTTGGAGAAATTGCCGCTACATTGTTAAGTCGTTTTGTGATCATGTTGCTATATTTTTATTTAATTGGAAAAAGAAGAGAGCAGTTTATTGCAATTAAAACTAAAATAATATAATTAAGAAGCCTTTCACAACTCTATTGATTATAGTAAAATGTGAATTTAAAAGTGGGGCAACATTATTCATGACCTTTAGAATTAAGGTTGGGCTTTTATTGTTAAAGAAAAGTTTTTTAAGCTAAAGCAATAATTAAATATATAAAATTAAACTCCTAAATTTCATGAGGTTTATCTTATTTTTTCCTATCTTATTTTTCTCACTCAATTCGTTCGCACAGGAATCGCTAAAAAATTATCCAGGCGTAAATGGTCAAATTTTGCTGATGGGTCAGGCTGATTATCTTGCTACAACAGATGCCAATAATCTAAGTAAGGAAAATACAATTTTTTATTCACAAGCTGATTTTGCTTTAAATTTTAACAAAAATTGGGCAATTAAAACTCAGTGGCGTTCTTTTCCGCAATCACAAATTTATTCTAATCAAGAATTTAATTTTAAAAGATATTACAGCTTTAACAATGAAAATCGTGGAATTAATCTTGATGATCATGCGGTTGTGATTGAGGAATTAAAACTGGATTTTGAAAATGAGGATCTGCATTTTTATCTTGGTAAGTTTGATCCTGAATTTGGAACTGCTCATCGTAAATCAAAGAGGATTGGAGTTTTTACTTGGCAATTTAATGAAGATTATAATTTAAGAGAAAAAATTGGTGGCGGAATATCGGCATTGTTAGAAAACAGTATAATTTCTTTTAATACATTTTTTAATGATACCACTGATCTAAGTAAAAGTGCTATAAAAGACAGAGGAACGGCGAGTAATCAAGATGGTATAGCCGGCAGTAATGGCACTCTTTCTTCTTACTCAGTTTCAATAAATGGTAAAGATTTTTTTGGGGTTGATAATCTATTTTATAATTTTGGTTACCGAAATCTAGGAATTAATAGCGCTCTAGATCGTCATGGCGAAAGTGGTTATGTTGCTGGTTTTGAATATCTTTATCATTTAAGCGGCAGAACAAACATCGTACCATTAATAGAAATAGTTAAAATCAATGATTTTGGTGGTGCAAGTGGAAGGGATGCTATGTACTATACTTTGTCAACTGTCGCTAATTATAGCAGTTGGAGTGCAAGCGTAACATATAATAAAAAAGATATTAAGGCTACCAAAGGAATGAATGATAAGATCGCAGATACAATGTTACAAATGACAATAGGCTATAAAATTTATCAAAATATGACGCTTGACTTCACGCGCGCTACGATAAATGAAGATGGAGATAAATCAAGCTTATTTGGTTTAAATCTAAGCTATCTTTATAGATTTTAAATGAATTTAATTGCTTTAAAAATTTTAATAGGTGATAGAGCGAAATATATTGGTTTAATTTTTGGGATTATTTTTGCTACCTTTCTAATGTCACAGCAGATGTCTTTATTTGTTGGCATTATGTCGCGTACTTTTTCAATAGTTGAGCAAATTGATGAAGTTGATATTTGGGTGATGGATCCAAAAGTGCAGTATATCGATGGCATTGAGCCAATTCCCGATATAAATTTAGCCAGAGTTCGCGGTGTTGATGGTGTAAAAAGAGCTACCAAATTCTTTAAAGGCAATGTAGTAGCCAAAGTTAACAGCATGCTACAAATGGTAACTTTGATTGGTCCAGATGATGTTTCTTTTATTGGCGCTCCTCAAAAAATGATAATGGGTAATGTAGCTGACTTAAAAAAACCTAATGCGGTAATAATTGATGAAACCGGCTATAAGTATATTTGGCCGAATGAGCCATTTCAAATTAATCGTGAGTTTGAAGCTAATGATCAAAGAATGAATTTGGTAGGGATTGCTGATACAGTTCCAGCCTTTTCCTCGCCAGTTTTAATTTATTCACTCTACTCAAATGCAATTAACTATAGTGGCGCATCACGCAATAAATTATCTTTTGTTTTAGTTGATGTTGAGGATGGTAAAAATGCAAAAGAGGTTGCCAAAAACATTACTAAGCGCACCGGCCTAAAAGCATTAACTGCTAAAGAATTTAAATTTGAAACTCTAAAATATTATATGACGCATACAGGTATTGCTATTAATTTCGGTGTAACCGTGATGCTTGGCTTTTTGGTTGGTGCAGCAATTTCTGGGCAAACTTTTTATATTTTTATTAATGAAAATTTAAGACAATTTGCGGTGTTAAAGGCGGTTGGAGTTAATAATCGGCAAATTTTGTTGATGGTTTTACTACAAGCCTTAACTGTAGCCACAATTGGCTATGCGATTGGGATTGGATTAACTTCAATTTTTTTTATTAAAGTGGCAGCTTCAACTGCAACTTTTAAAGGTTTTATTTTGCCATGGCAAGTTGTGGCAATTGTTTTTGTAGCTATTATTTCAATAATGACAATTATTAGCTTTTTTAGTATTAGAAAAGTTGTGGCAACTGATCCAAGTTTAGTTTTTAGAAATTAGTCATGAATTCACTAATAAATATTAAAAATATTTCTAAAGATTTTGTTAGTGGAGATAAGTTGGTGCAGGCTTTAAAAAATATAGAAATTAGCATTAACTCTGGAGAGTTAACTATGATTACCGGACCTTCAGGCTGTGGAAAAACTACATTATTGTCAATTATGAGCGGTATTTTAACTCCCACCACTGGAGAGGTTATAATTGAAGGCCAAAATATTACTAAACTTAGTGATAATAAAAAAATAGAATTTCGGCGACGAAATTTGGGGTTTATTTTTCAGCAATTTAATTTACTTACTAATTTGACGGCTATTGAAAATATTTCAATTCCTTTAATTGCTGATGGAGTCAATCAAAAAATTGCTAGATTAAAAGCTATTGAGATTTTAGAGCAAATTGGCATGAATGAGCAAATTGATAAATTGCCAAGTGAAATGTCTGGTGGTCAACAACAGAGAGTTTCAATAGCTCGGGCACTAATTCATGAGCCAAAAGTTATAATTTGTGATGAACCAACTTCAGCGCTTGATGCCAAAACGGGTCGTAATGTAATGGAAGTTTTAAAACAAAATTCTTTAAATGAAAATAGGGCGGTTATAATTGTTACTCACGATTATCGCATATTTGAGTTTGCTAATCGCATCATTGAGATGGATGATGGCAAAATTATTTCAGATAAATCATGTTAATCAAAAGAAAGTTACCAAGAGGTTTTTTTGTAAAAATTATCTTACCAACTATTGCCTTACTGCTTTTTTTAAATATGCTCATTAATCTTTTTATCACTTCAAAAGATGATAATTCTGCAACTTTAAAAAAAGAGGAAGCAAAAAAAATCGAGCAAAATATTACTCCAAATCAAATTAAAAATTCAAAAAATATTATTAAAGTTTCAGGTCTTGGAGTTAGCGAACCAAAAAGTGAATCAATAAAAATTGGTGCTTTTAATTCTGGAATAGTTGCTAATGTTTACGTCGAAGTTGGTCAAAAAATTGCAAAAAATGCCAAATTATTTAAAATTGATGATGAAAAAGCTAAAGCCGAGTTAGAGTTAAAAATTGCTAATTTAAAGATTTTAGAGGTTGATCTAAAAGAAAAGAATCGTCAGCTAAAAATGTTTGAAGATATTAACGATAAAAGAGCGTTTAGCCAAGATGACTATGAAAAAGCCAAGAATAATTCAATTACTGCCAAATATAATCTACAAAAAGCTCAAGCTGAATTAAACCAAGCAAAAATAAATCTTGAACAAATGTTAGTAAAATCGCCAATTGCTGGCGAGGTTTTGCAAGTAAATATCAGGGCTGGTGAATATGCTCTAGCCAATTCCATAAATCCCTTGGTGCTAATTGGTGATTTATCGGAAATTTATTTGCGTGTTGAAATTGATGAAGCTGATGCACATTTAATAAGTTCTTCAGCTAAAGCCTATGCTTATCCAAGAGGTGATATTGATTTTAAAATTCCTCTTAAATTTGTTAGAATTGAGCCTTTTGTGGTGCCTAAAATTTCTATCTCTGGAACTAATAATGAAAAAGTTGATAGCAGAGTTTTGCAAGTAATTTATAGCTTAGAAAATAATTCATCTCGCAAAATCTTGGTTGGACAAAATTTTGATGTTTTTATTGAAGTTGCTAGCCAATGATTAGTTATAAAATTTCTAACAAAATTTATTTACAAAAGTCTTTCTACAAAGGTTTTTTACTGGTTTTTTTGTTAATTACGGCTTGCAAAAAGCCACTTTTTTTGGGAGAAGACTATATTGAGCCAAAAATTGAAACTAGTGAATCTTGGCAAAATAACTCGTTAAATATTCAAGAAAATTCAACAAACAAAGCTATAAACAAAAAATGGTGGGAAGATTTTCAAGATTCTCAACTTAATCAAATCATTGAACTAGCTCTTAAAGATAATCATGGTTTAAATATTGCTAGAAGTAGAATTTTAGAATCTCGAGCTAATGTTAAGTTTAAAAAATCAGAATTAATGCCAAAAGTTGATGCTACGGCTACAGCTTCTAGATCTAACAATAATTTTAATCCAATAAATCCAAACAATCATCCAGTTTTTAATTTTTTTAGAACTGGTTTTGATGCTAGTTGGGAATTAGATTTTTTTGGTGGCAATTACAGTCAAAAAAAAGCTAGCGAGTTTTTGTTTTTCGCTAATCAAGAGCAAGAAAAGTTGGCAACTAAATCACTAATTGCCGAAATTGCTAAAAATTACTTGGAATTGAGATTTTTGCAAAATGAGTTGATCGTTAATCAGAGCTTAAAAGATATATATCAGGAAAACCTAGATTTAAATAAGGCAAAAAATCGGAGTGGTTTTGTTGACGAAATTACCTTAAAAAATTTAGAAAATGATATTTTAGACTCAGAATCACAAATTGTTGATTTGGAAGCGCAAATTCAAAGTAAAATTTATAATATTGAAGTTTTGGCTGGGCAAAAAATTGGCCACTTAGCTCAAGATTTAAAACAATTTAAATCGATGCCAAAAATTGATAATAATATTTTTGTTGATTTGCCAGCTGAAATTATTGCTAATCGTCCTGATGTTAATATTGCCAGTCACGAATTTATGGCAACAATTGCTAATAAAAATTTTGCGGTCTCACAAATATTTCCTAAAATATCAATAGCTGCCTTTTTTGGATTTTTAAATACTGAGACCGGCAATTTACTAAAACCAAATTCGCAAGTTTTTTCAACTTCCGCTGGCGTAAATTTGCCAATTTTGCATTTTGGAAAATTAAAAGCTGGTATAAAAATTGCTGACGCGCAAAAAGAGCAGGCTTTAATAAAATTTGAAGAAACAATTAATAAAGCTATTTTTGATATCGAGTCTGCATTTTTAAATTACAACAACAAGTGTAAACAAAAAGATATAGCTAATGATTTGTTGCAGAATAATCATAATATAGTTGAATTTCAGCAAAAAAAATATAATGCAGGTTTGATATCATATTTAGGGCTAAACGAATCTAAAATCCAAGATCTGCAATCATTGCTAAGTTTTTTACAAAAAGAGCTAGATGAAAACTTAGCAATGATATCTGTACTAAAATCTTTAGCGATTTAGCTTTGTTTTTTTTGATTACCTTCTTAATTCTTGCCGCCCTAATACTGTGTCTAATTTTGGTTGCGATAGAAGAGTTTTAGGATTTTTTAATACAGAAGGAGATACAGGTGTTTCGGATACTATTTGAGATATTCCTAAGAATTTTCTAAGTGTAATCGAATTTGCATTTTTGGTGCTAGGAGCCATACCAAGATGTTCTACTAATAATGAAGCTGTGGCAATTGCTGCCATTCTTGCAAAAGGTTTAATAGATTCTAGATTTAGCGAATTTTGTTGTTTTTGTTTATTAATAAAATCTTCAGCCTCACTAACTAAACCTTTTACATAATCAATTAATCTTGAATTCCTTTCGCCAATAGCTAATTGCGTTGGACTCATACTATAGTCTTTTAGTTTGCGGGAACCAAAAACGCCAGCTTTCTGCTCATCGGTTAAGGTGCCAACATAAGATCTTAGAGCCTATAGTTGATTTACATCAATTAAAGCGCTAACTGCTTGTTCAGGTGTATATGATTTTGCAACCTCAACCATTTCACTTATTGAATTAGTTTGTCGCCTAATAGTTCTTAACTTAGTTGCTAAAATTTCAGATGGTGTTTTGAAAGACTCTCTTAGTTGTAGGTGAGAACTTGATAATTCAGGACCGCTCTGTAAAACCCTTTTCTCAACATCACTTAAGTCATCTTTATCCAATTTTTCATTATTTACCAGAGCTTCTACTTTATCTCTGAGTTTAAGCACTTCTTCTTTACTTAATGGGCAAGAATGTTCAGCACCCATTTGTGCAACTATTTGCTCTTGTATTCCCAGGCTTCTATCGAATGGGCTAACAGCTCCAGTTGCAAGCCATTCAACATACATTGTGGTAAAATCCATTGGGTGAAACGCTCTACGATCCATTAATGCTAGATTATGTAGATTTGGATCGTTATCAATAGTAGATTTAATTAAAGATTTATCTACTCTTCCTTTTCCAACTCCGTGAGTTACTAAATGAACTATTTCTCCTAAAACTTCTATTGGATCCTTATAAGAACCATCATCCCTAAAAATAAAATCTGTAGCGATAGAAAATTTACCTTTATTAATTTCTGTAAAATTATGTCTACCTCTATTATTTCTAGTATTGTTTATAAAGCATAAAATGCAGTTTGCCCCTTTAAGCAATCTATTATTTACCATATTGGCCTATCATCCTTATCTCTAGCAAGATTTGCCATGGATTCTGGTAATTTTTTAATTAGTTTTTCTTTAAAATCTTTATCTAAATTAACGCAATTTTTATCAATAAAATCTTAAAAATTTTCTATAAGATTATTTATAAGTTGATCTTTTGTCATGATATGTTGCTAAAATGTTATAGATAGGTCAATTAAGATTCAGACATTTTATATGAAAAAATTTTAAGATAGAAATTTAAGTTAAAACCGCAGTAGTATTGGATATACTTTAAGGTTTTAACTTGAATTTATAGCCAAAATTTGCCTTATAAAAGTCTGAATCTTAATTGACTTATCTATATTAGGTTCTGTTAAATGTTTTTACAGTCAGTATTCAGTTTTTAAACTAACCTTTAATATACTTAGATGTTAGTTTTGAATTGGTGGTCTTTGATTGTATAATTTTTTTGGAACTATTTCAAGGATAAAATTTATTTAACTAAAGAGCGGTACTATTAATAATAAGTATATGAAGTTGTAAGTAGCTAGGTAATTTGTATAGCAAATAATAGATTGACAATATTTAGCAAAGATTTAGTTTCTTACGACTTATTTTATCAAATTTTTTTTAAAAAATATGTTTGCGGTTGTTGAAACTGGCGGAAAGCAATATAGAGTAGCTTTAAGCCAAAAAATTATAGTTGAAAAAATCGAAGGTGAAGTTGGTTCTAAAATTTCTCTTGATAAAGTTTTGTTGATTCAAGACAAGGATGGAGTTTCCAAATTTGGTTCTCCTTTAGTTGAAGGAGCAAAAGTTGAAGCTGAAATTTGTAAAACTTTTAAAGATGACAAAGTTATAATCTTTAAGAAAAGAAGGAGAAAAAACTCTCGTCGTAAGAATGGTCATCGTCAGACCAAAACATTGTTGAAGATATTATCAATTAATTAATTTAATTAGTCATGGCAACCAAAAAAGCGGGCGGAAGTTCGAGGAATGGCCGCGATTCGGCCGGTAGAAGGTTAGGTGTTAAAAAATTCGGTGGTCAGTTTGTTGAAGCTGGCAACATTATAGTTCGTCAAAGAGGAACAAAATGGCACCCAGGAGATAATGTTGGCATTGGGAAAGATCATACAATTTTTGCTAAAGTTGCTGGCTTTGTAAAATTTGTTAACTCTTTACACAAAAAAAGAACTTACATCACTGTTGTAAGTGATGAGAATAAATTACAAGCTAGCTAGTTTAGTTTTTAAAAAATTTAAGATAGCTGATGGTAACTGTAATCAATACAGCTACTATCTTTTCTTTACTTTTAGGCGGACGTGGCGGAATTGGTAGACGCACTAGACTTAGGATCTAGCGCCGCAAGGTATGTGGGTTCAAGTCCCTCCGTCCGCACCAAATATACAAATCAAATCTGTTATGCAATTTCAAATAAAAAACACTTTAGATCAAAAGTTAAAAAAAGATTATGAGATTGTAGCCCCGAAAGACCTTGTTGAAAAGAAAATTAACGATAGAATTGATCAAATTAAGGGAAAAATAAACCTTAAGGGATTTAGAAAAGGCGCAGTTCCTGCAAATGTTGTCAAAGAAAAATACGGTCAATCAATATTGGCAGAAGAGTCTGAAAAATTAATAAATGAAGCTCTACAAAAAATAGTAAAGGACAATAACTTTAAGGTTGCCATGACTCCTAAAGTTGAGATTAAAAAAGTTGAATTAAATAGTGATTTGCAGTTTAGTGCTACTATTGAAATTTATCCAGAGGTACCTGAAATTGATCTAAAAAAAGTAAAACTTACCATTAGAAAGCCTGAAATTAAAGATTCTGATGTCGAAGAGTCTTTGGAAAAATTACTTAAATTTCATCGTAGCTGGGATAAGAAAGATGAAGATTATAAGGCAAAAAAAGGAGATAGCGTCAATATTGATTATAACGGTTCAATTGATGATGTTGAGTTTCAAGGTGGTAAAGCCGAAAATTATCAATTAGAACTTGGTAGCAAAACCTTTATTGATAATTTTGAAGATCAGCTAGTTGGAAAAAAAGCAGGTGATCAAGTAAAGGTGAAGGTTAAATTCCCTAAAGAATACCATAAATCTGACTTAGCAGGAAAACAAGCTGTGTTTCAAGTTAAAGTTAATAATGTACTAACAGCAAAAAGCCCAGACTTAAATGATGAATTTATTAAAAAAACTTTTGGACTGGAAAATTTAGAAAAATTAAAAGACGAAATCAAAAAGCAAATCCAAAATAGTAATGACGACATAGCGAAAAATATATTCAAAAAAGATCTTTATGATTTTTTAGTTAAAAAATATAATTTTGATTTACCGGAAGGTCTTGTTGAAAAGCAACTTGAATCAATTTGGGCAGATGTGGAGCATGAAATTAAGCATAATCCTGAAAAGTTCAAAAATGATAAAGAAAAGGAGAAAGCTAAGAATAAAAAAAGGGAAATGGCTCAAAGAATGATTCTTTGCGGCATGATTTTATCAAAAGTTGCTCAAGATAATAAAATTGAAATAACTCAAGAAGATATCAATAAAGAGTTAACCAAAGTTATTATGAATTATCCAAATCAGCAAAAAGAGATTATAGAATATTATCAAAAGAATCCTGAAGCTGTTCAGCAAATTAGAGGAGTAATTATAGAAGAAAAAGCAATTGACTTTATAATTGCAAATTCAACATTAGATCATAAAAAAACTAATTTAAAAGATCTTGAAAAATTATGGACAAAAATTAGTCAAGAGGACTAGGCACTGTTAACAGAGGTTATTTAGTTAAAATTTGCTAAATTTTAGTTTATTTTATAACTATACTATTTCAATAAATTAAGTATCTAATTATACCATTTTAACCTGAAAAACATTGTTTTGAAATTGAATAATTTATCTTCATCTTTAATATTTTGATAAATTATCCATTTTCAAGTTAAAATGATATTACTTCATATTTATTATTTTTTGGTTCTAAAGCTTAAAATATCACGGATATTACTTCGCTTTATAACTAAATCTAAAAACAAAAATATTTTGTAGTATAAAACTTAATTTATGGAAATAGTATAAATTAACTCTAATATATTTAATATCAGGAATATCAGGGTTAATTTTATTAAAAAAGCACCTAAAATTTAAAAAATAAAAATTTCCAAAATTTGTTGATTTGCAGGGGTCTTCTAAATTTAAATTATAAAAACCTTTATTAAGATTGCCTAGGCTTTCATTTTTAAAATTAAACAATATTGATTATGAGTAACTTCATTGACGCTTTAAAGATGGTAACTTTTCCAATTCATAAAGAAGGTTACAAATTTATTTTTATTTTTGCATTTATCACTATTATCGTGGCGCTTCTTAGTGACTTTCTGGGTCTCATTGGTTTAGTTGCAACCCTTTGGTGCGTTTTCTTTTTTCGTGATCCTATTAGGATAGCTCCAAAAGTTGAAGGTGCAATAGTAAGTCCAGCTGATGGTGTTGTAACAAAAATTGAAGAAAGCGTTATAGCTCCGTCTGAGCTTGAAATTAAAGGTAAGAAATTCACTAAAATAAGTATCTTCCTTAATGTTTTTAATGTTCACGTCAATAGAGTACCTTTTTCTGGTAAAATTGAAAAAGTAGTTTACGTACCAGGTAAATTTTTAAGCGCAAATACTGAAGATGCGAGTGATGAAAACGAAAGAAATATTGCTTACCTTAAAACTTCTGATAATAAAGATATAATTTTTTCACAAGTAGCTGGCTTAATTGCTAGAAGAATTGTATCAGATTTGAAAGATAAGCAAGAAGTTAAAATTGGCGATAAATACGGTATTATTCGTTTTGGTAGTAGGATGGATATATATTTGCCAAAAGGAACTAAAATTATCTCCCAAGTAGGGCAAACCATGATTGGTGGCGAAACAATAATAGCTAATATATAAATATAATATTATTTAGTCATGCAATCGTCAAATATTCAAAAATTAACCTCCAAGAGAGAAGCTGCTAGGATTGGCGGTGGTCAAAAAAGAATTGATGTTCAGCACTCAAAAGGTAGGCTTACAGCAAGAGAAAGATTGGAGGTGTTGCTTGATCCAAATTCATTTGAAGAGAGTGGTCTGTACGTTGAGCATCGTTGCAGTGACTTTGGTATGAATGACAAAAAACATCCAGGTGATGGTGTTGTTACTGGGCAAGGTACTATAAATGGTCGCCTAGTTTTTGTTTACAGTCAAGATTTTACAGTTATGGGTGGATCTCTGGGGGAGGCTCATGCTCGTAAAATTTGCCAAATTATGGATAAAGCTATGCAGGTTGGTGCACCTGTAATTGGCATAAATGATTCTGGAGGTGCTAGAATTCAAGAGGGAGTTGACTCTCTTGGCGGATATGGTGAAATATTTCAAAGAAATATAGATGCCAGTGGTGTTGTTCCTCAAATTTCAATGATTATGGGTCCTTGTGCGGGAGGCGCTGTTTACTCTCCTGCTCTTACTGACTTTACAGTAATGGTTGAGAATTCGTCTTATATGTTTGTAACTGGTCCTGAAGTTGTAAAAACAGTAACTCATGAAATTGTGACGCAAGAAGAATTAGGTGGTGCTTCAGTTCATGCTTTAAAAAGTGGAGTAGCTCATCTCACTTTTAAAAGTGAAATTGATGCCTTATTACAAACAAGAAGGTTAATAAATTTCTTACCTCTTTCAAATATTAACAAAGTCCCAAATATTCCAACTGAAGATAGAGCTGATCGAGTAGATGTTTCTCTGAATACTTTAGTGCCAGAAAATCCAAATCAGCCTTATGATATGTCTGAGCTGGTTGAAAAAATTGTTGATGAAGGAGATTTTTTTGAGATCCAAAAAGACTACGCTAAAAATATTATAATTGGCTTTGGAAGAATGGAAGGTGAAACTGTAGGCATTATAGCAAACCAACCAATAAATTTAGCAGGCTGCTTAGATATAAAAGCCAGTGAAAAAGCTGCAAGATTCATTAGATTTTGTGATGCATTTAACATACCAATTTTAACTTTTGTTGATGTTCCGGGTTTTTTACCTGGCACTGATCAAGAACATAATGGAATTATTAAACATGGCGCTAAGTTGCTTTATGCATACGGTGAAGCAACTGTGCCAAAAATTACTGTCATTACACGTAAAGCATATGGTGGAGCATATATTGTAATGAACTCTAAACATCTATGTGGCGACGTTAATTATGCGTGGGCAAATGCAGAAATTGCGGTAATGGGACCAGAAGGGGCGGTTGAAATTATTTTTAGAGAAGATTCAAAAGATCCCAAAAAGAAAGCTTTAAGGGTTGAAGAATATAGAGAAAAATTTGCATCACCTTTTGTAGCTGCCGCAAGAGGTTTTATTGATGAAGTTATTCGTCCACAAAATACACGCAAAAGAATTTGTCTATCTTTGCAGATTCTAAAAAATAAAAAGGTTAAAAAACCTTACAAAAAACATGACAACTTACCATTATAGCTGATTTATAGATATTTAATATCAAAATATCTTCAAATTTATAAATATAAGTTTTTGTTATCATAAAGAGTTAAATGTGAAGAGTATACCTCAATCTAAATCACAAAAAAATCAATCTTTGCTTGGCTTTAATTGGCAAAAAAAGACGTTTGATGAAAGAGCTTCAAAAGCAATTTTTCAAAAATACAATATTTCTCCAATAGTCTCTGATTTGTTGTCGTCTCGTATACATGATTTAAGTGAAGTTGAGCAATTTTTAGATCCAAAATTAAAAAATTTACTACCAGATCCTTACGAATTAGGTGGTATGTCAAAGGCGGTAGATACAGTATTAAAGGCAATAGAAAACAACCAAAAAATTACTATTTTTGCTGATTATGATGTTGATGGTGCAACCTCAGCTGCTATACTTAAAAGATTCTTATTAAGTATTGGCTATGATGCTCAAATCTATGTTCCAGACAGAGTAAAAGAGGGTTACGGACCTAATTCTCAAGCATTAATTAACCTTAAAGAGTCTGGAACAGATTTAATTATAACTCTTGATTGTGGGACGGTTTCATTCGAACCTTTGCTAACAGCGAATAAAATTGGACTAGATGTAATTGTTATTGATCATCACTTAGGAGTTTTTGAAAAACCAAAAGCTATTGCTATAATAAATCCTAATCAGATTGGTGAAAAATTTCCTCATAAAAATCTTTGCGCAGCTGGCGTAACTTTTTTATTTATCGTAGCTCTTAACAAGAAGCTTAGAGAAGATGGTTTTTATCAAAAAATTACTGAGCCTAATTTAGTAAGTTTTCTTGATTTAGTAGCTCTAGGGACGGTATGTGATGTAATGGAATTAAGGGGTTTGAATAGAGCTTTTGTGACTCAAGGTTTAAAGATTTTGAAGCAAAGACAAAACGCAGGAATTAAGGCAATATGCGATATAGCAAATTTAGATGAAAAGCCAAATAGTTACCACCTAGGGTTTGTAATTGGTCCAAGAATTAATGCTGGTGGAAGAATAGGTAAATCTGATCTAGGTGCAAATTTACTATCATCTAATGATGAGATTGAGGCTTTTGAAATAGCTTCACAGTTAGAAAAATGCAATCAAGAACGTAAAGAAATTGAATCTCAAGCACTAAGAGGCGCCATAGAATCTTTGCAAAATGGCATATATAATTTTAATGAAAAGGATGATATAATTTTTGCTATTTCTTATGAGTGGCATCAAGGAATAATTGGTATAATTGCCTCACGTCTAAAAGATTTATACAATAAACCAGTTGCCGTAATTACAATAGATAAGGAAACTAAAATAGGTAAAGCATCATGTAGATCGATCACAGGGATTGATTTCGGTAGTCAAATTATTAACGCAAAAGCTAGTGACTTAATTTTAGAAGGAGGGGGTCATGCAATGGCTGGTGGCTTTATGGTTTTTGAAGATAGGATTGAAGATTTGCATCATTTTTTTTGTCAGAACCTAGCTAAAAAAGTATCTGAAATAAACAATCAAAAGATTAGAAATTATGATGTCGAGATTGACTTGTCGCAAGTAAATTGTGACCTATTGAGAGAAATCAATAGTCTTGAACCTTTTGGAATTGGCAATCCAAAGCCTAAATTCTTTTTAAAAAATGTTAGAAAGATTAGTGCTAAAGTTGTGGGTAATGATCAGTCTCACATTAGCTGTATATTTTCCAGTAAAGAAATGATAAAAACAAATCAAATTCAAGCTATGCTTTTTAGAGGTGTTGGAAGCGATCTTGAACCAATATTGCTTGGCGAAGGATATAGCAAGGTAATGAGCTTAATTGGCACTCTAAATATTAACAGCTGGATGGGAGTCAAAAGAGTACAAATGATAATCGAAGATATTTGTATATAAAAGAACTCCGTAAATCAGTAATTTTTACAATGCTGATACTGAAGAAATGGCTAAGAAATATTTAAAAGAATTTCAAGAAAAATGGGATGATAAATTGTGTGATTCATAGATATCCTTGCAACTAGAATGTCAGATCAAGTAGTGGTTTTTACAATTTAAGGTAGAAATGCAGAGGTCTTTTAATAAGTTTATTTTCTATTTATTGATTTAAATCTTCATTGGTAACTTTATTAACCTCTTCATTCTTTGAAAAATCAAAATAAGCTCCAGCTTTTCTATTTTCCTCGCCTTTGATGTTAAATCCAGTAGCATTTGAATTGAATATATTTCTAGTGCCATTTTCTCTAGCACTATCTTGATTGTAAATTGTAACTCCTAAAATTTGCTCACTCTCAACATCTCTTGGTGTAACTTGAGATGAGGGTTGGGTTGAAGAAGGAGTTTCGTGGTCTGATATCGGAGATAGTGATGGTGAAGGTGTAGGATTAGGTGTAGGATCTGTTAGTTAGGGCGCTGAAATGCCTCCATCCCCATCTTGACTACACCTCTTACCCCAACACCACCTTCCGATTTTTCTAACTCGGCTTCAATTTTTTCCTTTGCTTTTGAAGCTAAATAGCTGCCAATTTCATTACTTAGTTCCAATTGTGTTTGTATCGACCTAATTTCTTGCCATATTT